>OGSQ01000128.1_pt1 | contig 51106 bp, 38 predicted proteins | sample 1573921 | NCBI WGS metagenome assembly OGSQ01 (sample SAMN03295832, study PRJEB24534) | human gut metagenome | isolation source: fecal sample 7 from infant 4 | host: Homo sapiens | place: USA: Pittsburgh, PA | collected 2014-07 | reverse complement strand
ATATATAATAAATAATATTATCTTTAGATTTTTTATAATCATCTACCAAATTTTCTAAGGTAATGGAAGTAAAATAATCTTTAATTATTAAATTAATATCCTTCCATAAGTTTTTATTAATAAAAACTTCCAAATCGTTTTCTTCCTTCTCATTAATATCAATAAATATACTGTCTCCTTCTAATACCTTTAATATATCTATTATAGGCAAATCTTTGGGTTCTTTCCCTAGTATATATCCACCTTGGGCTCCTTTTCTTCCAAGAATAATTCCAGCCTTTCTAAGCAAAGAAAATATTTGTTCTAAATATCTTTCTGAAATACTTTGTCTTTCTGAAATTGCTTTTATGCTTACATTTTCTGATTCCATATTAATTGCTAAGTCAATTAAAGCTCTTAATCCATATCTTCCCTTAGTTGAAATCTTCACTTTATCACCTTTTTCTTCATTATTCTATATCTTAATAATAAAAGTCACTACTATAAATAGCAATGACTTTGTTTAAATTATTTATATAAATCAGTAGATAAATATCTTTCTCCAGTGTCTGGTAAGATTACAACGATATTTTTTCCTTTATTTTCTTCTCTTTGTGCTAATTTTGTTGCTGCAACTATTGCTGCACCAGAAGATATTCCTACTAATAGTCCTTCTGTTCTAGCTAAGTCCTTTGATGCCTTAAAAGCTTCCTCGTTGTCTACTGCTATAATTTCGTCAATAATTGAAACATTTAAATTCTTAGGAATAAATCCAGCCCCAATTCCTTGAATCTTATGAGGACCTGGCTTTCCTCCAGCTATAACTGGTGAATTTGTTGGTTCTACTGCTATTATCTTAACATTTGGATTCTTTTCTTTTAAAACTTCACCTACTCCAGTAAGTGTACCACCAGTTCCTACTCCTGATACAAAGAAATCAACTTTTCCATCTGTATCTGACCAAATTTCTTCTGCAGTAGTTACTCTGTGAATTTCTGGATTAGCTGGGTTTTCAAATTGTTGTAGTATAATTGAATTTTCAGTTGAATCCTTTATTTCATTTGCCTTAGCTATTGCACCCTTCATACCTTCTGATCCAGGTGTTAAAACTAATTCAGCTCCAAGAGCTTTTAAAAGATTTCTTCTTTCTAAACTCATTGTTTCTGGCATTGTTAAAATTAACTTGTACCCTTTTGCTGCAGCTATATAAGCTAATGCAATACCTGTATTACCACTAGTTGGTTCTATAATTACTGAATCCTTCTTTAGTAATCCCTTCTTTTCTGCATCATCTATCATACCAAATCCAATTCTATCTTTAACACTACCACCTGGATTAAAGTATTCAAGTTTTGCTATTACTGTACCTACCACTCCGTTTTCTTTATTATAGTTTGATAATTCTAATAGTGGTGTTTTTCCTATTAAATCCACTAAACTTTTTGCTATTGCCATATTAACCTCTCCTCTTTTCCTACTATTCCGATATGTTTTTCTTTTAATTATATATTACTCTATTTTACTTAATTTGTGAATACCTTTTTTGAATATTTTAGAAAAAAAAAGTTTGTATCAAATTTTGATACAAACCCCTATAGTCATTTAAAATTATCTTATGTGAAAAAACAAATATTCAATTCTTCTATTAAACTATTAATATTTTAGGTTAAATTTATAATTTCTGAAGCCACTGGTTCGCCTTTTAAATATATACAATTAGTTTTCACTCTAGTTATCTCACTAACATCATGGCTAATTATAATAGTAGTTTTTTCTTTTTCCTTTAAATATGAATAAATAAAATCAATAATTTTATTTTTATTTTCTTTATCCAATCCTTTAAAAGGCTCATCCATAATAAATATATTCCCATCATATAATAATGCTCTAGCAATACTTACACGTTGCCTCATACCTCCACTTAATTCATGTGGATATAAATTTTCACAGTTATTTAAGTTCAATTCTTTTAATATATATCTAATTTTTATTTCTTTTTCCTTATTAGTACACTTCTTGTTTAGTACTAATTCTAAATTTTCATAAACATTCTTCCAAGGTAAAAGCCTCGGTTCTTGGAATACAACACTAATATCTTCATCTTTCATTAAAAGCTTATCCATAATATATTTTATAAGTGTTGTTTTTCCAACTCCAGACTCTCCCATAATAAAGTTTATATCTTTTTCTTTAATATCAATAGAGAAGTCTTTATATAGTATTCTATCTCCAAAAGAAATATTAATATTCTTATACTTAATCAATTAAATATCTCCCACCTTTTAAAGACTTTTTAATTATAAAAAGAATTACCTTATCTGAAATATAAGATAACAAAGCAACAATAATTATCCAAGCGAAAATCCCCGGAGTATTAAAGTTAATCTTTGCTCCTTGTATTGCTGTTCCTATACCATACTTTGGTTGTCCAAATACTTCTCCTGCAACAACGATCTTAAAAGCTAGTGAAAAAGTAGAGGTAGCAATTTGAGATATATTAATAAAAACAGATTGCATATAAAAATTTTTAAGTTTCTCTTTAAATGTTATCTTATAAATATCTAACATCTCTACTAACTGCTCATTGCTATTTAAGATGGAATTTATAGTTGTTTCATACAAAATAGGAAATGATATAACTATCCCTATTAAATAAGGTGAAGAGTTTTTGTTTAGCCATATTAATGCAATTAAAATAAAAGCAATGTTTGGAATTGATTTAATAATTAAATTAATAGGATAAAAAAAGTTGTAAATGTATTTATTAAAGCTTGATAACACACCCAATAATATTGCAATTATAGATGCAACTAAAAAACTAATTATTGCCCTAAACAATGAATATCCAATATCTAATAAAAAACTCTTGTCTCTAAATATTGTTATAATTTCATTTACTACTTCGTTAACCTTTGGTAAATAAATTGAATTATCAATAATATTAGAAATAATTATCCAAATAATACTTAATAAAATAATAGAAATAAATATAAGTCTTTTATCCTTCATAGAAGAACTCTTCATCTGGCACTTTTTCTCCTATTGATTTAGCATTTTCAGCTTCTAGAATCTTAAAATAATTAATATAATCTTCTTTATTATCCTGTGATGGCACAAAAGTAATATTACTATTTTCAATTGATTTTTCAAGGATATTTACATCTACCTGTGATCCATTATCTACAGAGAAAGTTGCAGCATCCTTTTTATTTTCATTAACCCAATTTATTGAACTTTCTACTTCTTTTAATAGCTCTTTAACAAACTTATTATCATTGCTAATTAAATCTTCTTTAATAATTAGACTTGCTTGTGGAAATCCATTTTCACTATTAAATTTTTCCTTCCAAATATCATTTAGGCTTCCAATAACTTTAATATCTTGATTTTTACTTAGTATAGTAGTTAATGCCGGTTCAGGAACCACTGCATATTTTGCTTTTCCACCTAATATGGCTGGTGCAAGTTCTGTTGCCCCACCTACATAACTATATGTAACATCATTAATATTAAGTTCTTTTAATAAAGCTTTAAAAACTATATCTGGAGTTAGTCCATTACCAATGTTATATACTTCCTTACCACTTAAGCTCTCAATATCTATTTCACCTTCAGTTGAAATTAAATATAAAGCTCCAAAACCAGTAGTCCCTACAAGTTTATAACCTAAACCCTTATTATAAGCTTGCGCTGCTAGATTAGATGGAACTATTGCTATATCCGGTTCTCCCTTCATAACTGATGCAGCTAAAGTATCTGCTGTATTTTCAATTGAATAATTAATATTATATTTTTTATCAACTTGAATATTTTCTTTTATCATCTTCGATATTGCAGTTGAAGGTACTCCATTAGGTGCTACAAAAGATATATCTGTTTTTACAATCTCTTCTTCTGTCTTAGCACAGCCTACAAATGACAATGCCATAATAGACAGTGTTATTAAACTAATTATAATTTTACTTCTTTTCTTCATGTCTATTCCCCCTTATAAATTTATTATAGCATTTTTTTAATATTAATAAAGAATTTGGGAAACAGTTTATTTATAAGGTATAGTTAACCCCTTAATGAAGTAACTTGTTTGACATTTACAAATTTTGTAATTATAATATTCTTATAATAATTGAAAGGGTTGAAATTATGATAGAAAATAAAGTTAATCTTTTAGTTAGGAATAGTAACAATTTAGAAAATGTTAAATCCAGCTTTTTGGCTGGTGTTTTTAAAAGATGTAATGCCTTAACATTAACACTAAAGGGTCTTGAAGCAGATGTTGATAAAATTAATAATTGCATAGATATAATTAAAAATAACTCTAGTGCATTATCTAACTTTAGAGGAAATAATTTATTAACTACTGCAGTTAATTTATCAATTTTAGATAATCCTGAGGAAAGCTTTAATGAATTTATTATTATATATGAAAAATTGAAAAAGCATTTTTATAATAATGAATTCTTAGTGTTAGCTTCTCAAATTATATATAATTATAAGAATGAAAGAAGCGTTGATGAGATAGTAGTAGATACTAGAAAAGTCTATGATTTAATGAAAGAAAAGCATGTATTTTTAACAGGACAAGAAGATATTGGTTCTGCTGCATTAATTGCTACTACTTGTAATGATTTAAACATCACTTTTACTGATATGGAAAGATGTTATAGTATATTAAGAAAAAATGGATTTTGGAGTGGAAATAATCTTCAAGCATTAACTCATATACTTTCTCTATTTGAAGGTACTTCAGAAGAAAAGTGTAATAAGATAATTTTACTAAATAATGTGCTAAAAAGAAGCACTACTCATATAGATGGCTATTCTCTACCTATTTTAGGGGTTGTTGCACTTACAACTTCTGATTATGATAAGTTTTCTAAAGATCTTGAGTCAGTAAATAAAATATTAAAAAAGCAACATGGCTTTGGAAACTTTTCTTTAGGTTCATCCTTAAGAAATATTATTTCAGCTTCTTTAATTTGTGTAGATTCACTTGAAAGTTACAAGGATTCTCTAAGTTATAAGGTTATTGAAACTACTAAGAATATATCTTTAAATATAGTAATGATTATGCAGATAGCTGCTGCTAGTGCAGCCACTACTGCATCTATAGCTGCATCAACTTCAAGTAGCTAAAATTAAAGCCTTAAAGTTTAATCTTCAAACTTTAAGGCTTTCTTCATGCCATCTTCACCTATAATAGTGTTATTAAAAACTTCTTTAGCATTATCAATAAAATCTATAGGTTCATTCATGGCTGGACTAAAATGTGTAAGTAATAATTCCTTTGAATTACTATCCTTTGCTAGAATCCCAGCTTCTCTAAAAGTCATATGCTTATTCTTAATAGCCTTATCTATATCCTCATCACTTCCATAAGTTCCTTCACATATAAATAAATCACTATATTCTATCAAATCTATAATTTTATCAGTTGGTCTCGTATCTGTTATATAACTTAACTTAATTCCTCTTCTTTCATCACCTAGAACCATAGAACTATCATATACTACTCCATTATGCTCTACTATCTCTTCTTTTTGTAGCTTACTCCATAAAACTCTAGGAACATTCTTTTCTACTGCTTTTTCTAAGTTAAATTTTCTTTTTCTTTTAAGGTATAAACTATATCCAATACAAGGTGATGAATGATTAAGCTCTTCTGTATTAATTATAAGATCAGCTCTATCATTTTCTGATAGCTCTATAAAATTCTTCTTAATAGCAAAAGATAATTCCCTTGGATTTTCTATAACCTCTAACTTATATGGTAAATATAGAAATAATACACTTAACCCTTTTATTACATTAGTAATCCCTTCTGGTCCAACTATTATTAACTTCTCTTCTCTCCCACTATTTCCAATGGTAGAAAGAAGTCCTGGCAATCCAACAATATGATCTCCATGAACATGAGTAATTAAAATTATATCTATTGCCTTAAAACCTAAATTATTTTTCCTTATCGAGACTTGAGTTCCTTCACCTACATCTATCAATATTTTTCTTCCATTTATATTAACAAACAAAGAAGCTAGATGTCTATTTGGCATAGGCATTCCTCCACCACATCCAAGTAAAGTTAAATCTATCATAATAACACCCCTAGTGTGCTGTATGCACTATTTACAATTAATAATTAAGGAAAAAACTCCATTAGGAGTTTTAAAAGAAATTACTTATATACTTCCAGACGAATTATATAAGTAATTATTTATTTTTTATTTTAAATTAAGTATTGTTCGACATCCCTAATTATATGAACTTTATTTAGCAAGTTCTAAAGCAATTTCCATCATATCAGTAAAACTTTCTTGTCTTTCTTCTGGTGATGTTTCAATTCCTTTAAATACATGATCAGAAATTGTAAGTATTGCTAAGGCTTCTACTCCATACTTAGCAGCAAGAGTATATAATTCTGCTGATTCCATTTCTACAGCTAAACAACCATATTCAGCCCAAAGGTTAAGTCCTCCAACATTGGTATCATCATAAAATAAATCTGAAGATAAAACATTACCTACCTTCATATTTAACCCTTTTTCTTTTCCTTTATTATATGCATCTAATAAAAGGTCAAAGTTAGCTGTTGGTGCATAGTCCATACCAAGAAATCTTCTATTATTAATTCCTGAATTAGTTGATGCACTTTGTGCTAAAACTATATCTCTTACATTAACGTTATCATTTATTGAACCTGCTGATCCAATTCTAATAAGTCTTTTTGCTCCATAAAATCTTATAAGCTCGTTTACATAAATAGAATGTGATGGTAATCCCATTCCTGTTCCTTGAACAGATATTCTCTTTCCCTTATATGTTCCTGTATATCCATACATCCCTCTTACAGTATTGTAGCATACAGGATTTTCTAAGTAAGTTTCAGCTATGAACTTAGCTCTTAATGGATCTCCTGGTAATAATACTGTTTCAGCTATAGCTCCTTCATCAGCCATTATGTGTAAATGCTTTGCCATATAAAATTCTCCTTATTAATAAATTTTCTATATAATAGTGGGGCTTAGCATATAAATTTAATAACAAAATAATTTAAATAAAAAACTCCTAAAGAAGTTTCCCCTTAATTTTTATTCTTAATTATTAATTTTTAATTGTACTAAAGCACCATCTATATTAATTATATACTTTTATATAAAAATTAAAAAGTGTAACTAGTAATATTATTTACTAATTACACTTAAAAATACTAATAAATTGGACTTGAAGTTATACTACTATCATTATCTCTTGGTGCATAAATATTTACTTTACCAAAACTTGTAGTATTAATAGTATAGACATCAGTTTGTGGATTACCTAATATTTCATAGGATAATCCTCCATATCTAGATGGGGCTAAAGAACCTACTTCATTTCCTATAACAGGCGCTTTAGATAATGGATAAACTCTCCAGCTAGGAATAACATTTTTTAAATTTAAATATTTTTTATTGCCACTATTTGATGATGAGCTTCCACCATATAAAGGACTCGCTGTTATGGTGCTATCATTATCTCTTGGTGCATAGATATTTACTGTCCCATAACTTTCAGTATATATTGTATATACATCAGTTTGAGGATTAGCACTTATCTTATAAGATAGTCCTCCAAAATTAGAAGTTAGGACAAATCCTACTTCATTACCTATTACCGGTGCCTTAGTTAACGGATATACTCTCCACCTACTTACATGACTTAATAAATTTAAATATTTGTTTGCATTGTTACCAGGGTTACTTGGAACTTGTGGAGTACCAGGATTTGTTACCACTGATCCTGTTAATCCCTTTACAATAGCTGTAGATATTTTATCTGGATTATAAATAGACATATCACTAGAGTCAATAAAACATGTTTCAATAAGCATTGATTTTGCTACTATACTTCCAACTAAAGCAAGAGCTGAACCATCCTTTACCCCTCTATTAACATATCCTATATTATTCATTTCTTTTAAAATTGATACTGCTTCACTTAATTGAGTTCCATTTTTAGTATATATTTCAGTTCCTCTACCTCCACCAGCATTTAGGTGGATAGATACTGAAATATTAGGATTTGCAGCATTAGCAGCACTTATTCTTCTACTTAAACTATTAGAAACACTAGTTGCATAATCTGGAGAAACTACAATAACAGTATGACCTAACTTTTCAAGTTTAGCCTTTACAGCTTTCCCTATTTCCCTAGTTAGGTTTTCCTCTCTATATCCATTCCCTGCTGCTCCTGTATCCGGACCTGACAGGCAATGTCCGTAATCTAGGGCTAATCTCATACTAATCACCTCTATACATAAAATGCAAGCTTCATAGTATTGCCATTATTAATTTTTCATAATGTTCCTAAGTGTACCTATCATATATAAAGAACCAGAGGCTAAAATTAAGTCATCTTCCTTAGCTTTAGATTTAGCATAATTAATTGCATCTGAATAATCATTGAAGGCAATACAATTATCATTGTACTTCTTAACTATGTTCTTCAATTCCTCTGCCCCCTCAGCTCTAACTGAATTTGCAGTTAATGTATATACTTCAGTTGCTAATGGGGCCAAAACCTTAACCATCTTTTCTACTTCTTTATCTGCTAGTACACCTAGAACCAAATAAAGCTTGCTATATATAAAGTATTCACTTAAATTACTTTTTAAAAATTCCACCCCAGAAGCATTATGTGCTCCATCTAAAACAATATAAGGATTCCTACTTAAAACTTCTAGTCTTCCATTCCATTTTACTTTTTCAACTGCAGATTTGACTTTATCTAAATCTAATTTAATATACTTAAGATTGTCTAACTCTTTTACACCTTCTATAGCTAAAGATAGATTTATAATTTGGTGCTTTCCTAATAATGATAAATTTAACTCTTCATCTTTACCTTTTAATTTAACTAAAACTCTTTGAGAATTTTTTTTATTATTTACACCTATAAATTTATAGTTATTTAAATTAGCAATTATTAATTCAGACTTTGTATTTATAGCGTTATTTACAATTACTTTTAAAGCTTCTTCTTTTTGATTGCAAGTTATTACAGGTATATTATCTTTTATAATACCTGCTTTTTCATTAGTTATTTCTTCAATTGTATTTCCTAAAATATTTGTATGATCTAAACTAATTGATGTTATTATAGATAAAATTGGTGTTAGTACATTAGTTGAATCAAGTCTTCCTCCAAGACCAACTTCAACAACTCCAAAATCAACATTACTTCTATATAAATAAAGAAACATTATACAAGTTAATACTTCAAATTCTGTAGGGTGATTAAAGCCCTCTTCAACTACCTTTTCCACGTAAGGCTTTATTTCATTAATTAAACTTATAAAATCCTCTTCCTTTATATTCTCTTCATTAATACGAATAGTTTCTTCTATATCTTCTAGATGTGGGGAGTTAAAATATCCAACCTTATATCCATGTTCAATTAATATTCTTCCTAGTATAGCTGATGTTGAACCCTTACCATTAGTACCTGCAATATGAATTAACTTTATTTTTTTATGTGGGTTACCTATTAACTCTAATAATCTTTCTGTTCTTTCAAGACCATAATTTGATCCAAGTACCCTTAGTCTTTCCAAGTATTTTAATGTATCTATATCCTTCATTTTACTCCATCCCTTTAACTTCATTTACTATATGATTTAGAAATTTTTCCATTGTATCATTAATTCCTAAATGACTTAACATTCTACTTCCTACAGCATCTTCAAATTCATTAAATAAAATTTCTCCATTTTTTAAGAGAAGAAAATCTATACCACCATAATCAATATTTAAGTTATTTAAAATTTTATTTATAATTTCCTCTTCTTTATATGAATACTTAAATATTTCTACACTTCCACCTTTGGTAAAATTAGAAACTATAGATTTTTCCTTAGGAATTCTTATTACCGCATGTTCAATTTTGTTATCAATTATGTAAAACCTTATATCTCCAATGTAATCTCCAATATATTCTTGATAAACATTTTTACTAAAATCTAAGTTATCTAGATTTTCTAATATTCTAATATTGATTCCACCATGTCCATTTTTAGGCTTTTCAATTATTTTTTTATTTTTATCTATTTCTTTTAAATTACTATATACTTTAGGATACTTAAGTCCTAAGGTTTCTATATAATCATAAGCAATTAATTTATCATTTCCTAAAATACAAAACTTATAATCATTAAAAACCCTTACTCCCTCTTCCTCTAATTTAAATGTAATATTAAAATTCCTAGATCTATTTATCGCAAATAAAAAATCAATACAAACTTCATTAATTTCATCCTCTAAAAAAAGTCTTATATTTAAACCCTTTTTCTTTCCCTCTTCAATTAACCAATCTATGTATGATAAATTTTTACTTAAGTCTTCTCTACTATAAATAACAATACCTTCTATCATAAAACTTCCCCTAATATATACTCTAGTATTTTTCTCCCAAAGCTCTTTCCCCAAAGTTCTTCAAAGCTTAAGAAATTTAAATTAGAATTTACTTCACAAAGAATTGGCTTATTATTTTCACCAAATAATAAGTCAACACCTGAAAAGTCTAACCCAAGGGCCTTATGTGCTTTTAATGCTAACTTTTCTTGTTCCTCTGTTAAATCTATTAATCTACCTTTTCCACCTTGGCTAATATTAGCCCTAAAATCTTTCTCCGACTCCCTAAGCATGGCCCCTATTACTTTATCACCTATAATATTTACTCTAATGTCCCTACCATAACTACTTTTAATATTTTCTTGAATTATAAAATCTATATTTTTCTTATTTAATTCAGTAACCTTATTAATAAATTCTTCCCTATTATTTATAAGATAAACTTGCATACCAAAAGAACCCATTGATTCTTTTATTATTACACTTTCACCTAAAGCCTCATAACATTTAACTAGGTAATCTTCACTGTTAAGTGAGTAATCAAATATCATGGGTGATAAAATAGTTCTCGGTATCCTTATATTATTATTTGAAAGCACTAAATGCATTAATCCTTTATGATCACAATTCTTTATTGCCTCACTTGAATTAAAGACTTTAAATCCCATTTTCTCAAGATGCTTAGCAAGTAAAACATCTTTATCCCAGAAAATTATAAATTTAGGATCTTCCAATCTTTTTAAATATACTAATTCAGCCTCTCCACTTTTTGAGTACATAGGAATTATTTCCGTATTTTTAACTGCTTCCAATTTAATATTTAGCTTCTTCCCCTCTTCAACTAAGGAATCCACTAGCTTTAATATTTTAAGAACATTTAAAGTTCCATTATAAATTATCCATCCTGTCATACTAAACCAACTCTCTTATTATGTAGTATTTATTAACCTATTTTTATCACTTTAAAAATTCTTTGTCAACCTTTATACTATTATTATCTTAACATATACGAAGGAGACAATTATGAATGATTTAAAGGAAGTATTAAAATTAGACTTAAATAAAATATCTATTTATGAAATAAATGAAGAAAAACTAATAGAACTAAAAAATTGTGATTATTATATAAAAAATAATTTTTACTTCTGGCTTGCAAATAAAATTAATATATTTGAAGATAAAAATAACTTTAATGAACTAGCATATGCACACTATTTAATGTCCTATTATATTTTTATAGTTCTTACACCTTTATGCTATGAAGAACTAGCCTTCAATCATATAAAGAAAGCTTTAAAATATGATAGCAATATAAAATATAAAGAATGGCTTCTTATATTCTCTACACTACCTACTAGTTATTTAAAACAATATGATGCTATAAAAATAGCTGAAGAAGTAGCTAACGAAGATCCAACAAGTACATTAGCTAATACTATTTTACAGATGTTTTAATATGAAAAAGTAGACTATTAAGATATATTGTTCCCGTAGCAATACTAAAAAATTAATCAAACCTTACTCAAAAAAATCTACTTTTCAGACTATCTTTTTCTGTAAATCATTAAAGTTATCTACAGATTTATAAAAATATAATATCCTAAAGATAAAAAACTCCCTAAAAAGGGAGTTTTTTATTAAATCTAATTTCAGTAATTTGGTACAAATTACATCCTAAATTCTTCATTTTTAATTTTTCATTCTTAATTCTTAATTCTTAACTAAGTGCTTCTATTCTAACTAAAACAGCATCTAACATTTCTTGATACTTTTCTCTCTTTTCTTTTTCACCATCAATTACTGCTTGAGGTGCTTTAGCTACGAATCCTTGGTTAGAAAGTTTCTTATCTATTCTTTCTACTTCGCCTTCTAATTTTTTCTTTTCTTTATTTAATCTTTCAAGCTCCTTTTCTTTATCTACTAAATCAAGTAAAGGCATAAATAACTCTCCACCTTTAACAACTAGTGATACAGCATTTTCAGGAACTTCATTTTTATCATCAATAAATGCTACTTCTGATGCAGATGCTAATTTTTCTATATAGTTAACTCCTGCAGTAAAGGCTTCCTTAGCTTCAGTTGTAGTATGAGCTATAACTTTAGCCTTTCTTGAAGGTGGCACATTCATTTCTGCTCTAACATTTCTTAATCCCTTAATTGCTTCAATTATAAAGTCCATATCTTTTTCAGCTTTTTCATCTTTTAAAGCTTCATTAGCTTCTGGCCAGTTAGAAACAACTATTGATTTTCCATCTGTTAAAGTAGTATAGATTTCTTCAGTTATAAATGGCATTACTGGATGTAAAAGCTTAAGTCCAGTTTGTAATACTGTATTTAAAACATTATAAACTATTCCCTTAGCCTTTTCATCTTCTCCGTATAATACACCCTTAACTAATTCTATATACCAGTCACAGAATTCAGTCCACATAAAGTCATATACTTTTTGAAGAGCAATTCCTAGTTCATATTTTTCCATGTTTTCAGTTACTTCACTAACTAAAGTATTCATTCTTGAAAGAATCCATTTATCAGCTAAACTATATTCCTTACAATCAGCATATTTATCCATTATTTCTTTATCAAGGTTCATCATAACAAATCTTGATGCATTCCACATCTTATTAGCAAAGTTTCTGGCAGATTCAACTCTTTCAGGGATATATCTTATATCATTTCCTGGAGAGTTTCCTGTAACTAACATAAATCTTAAGGCATCAGCACCATACTCTTCAATTACTTCTAATGGATCTACACCATTACCTAGTGACTTACTCATCTTTCTTCCTTCTGAGTCTCTAATAATTCCATGAATTAATACAGTATCAAAAGGAGTTTCATCCATATTGTATAATCCTGAGAAAATCATTCTCGCAACCCAGAAGAAGATAATATCATATCCAGTTACTAAAACGTTAGTTGGATAGAAATATTCTAAGTCTTCTGTTTTTTCAGGCCAACCTAAAGTTGAGAAAGGCCATAATGCTGATGAGAACCAAGTATCTAATACATCTTCATCTTGATGAAGGTGCTTAGATCCACACTTTGGACAAACATCTGGAGAATCTACTTCAACTATCATTTCTCTACAATCATTACAATACCAAACTGGGATTCTATGTCCCCACCATAATTGTCTTGAAATACACCAATCTTGAATGTTTTCCATCCAATTGAAGTATATTTTATCAAATCTTTCAGGAACAAACTTAGTTTGCTTATTCTTAACTACATCTATTGCTGGCTTTGCTAATGATTCCATCTTAACATACCATTGCTTTGATATAATTGGTTCAACAACAGTATTACATCTATCATGAGTTCCTACATTATGAGTATGAGGCTTAACCTTAACTAACAGTCCTAAATCTTCAAGATCTTTAACCATTTGCTTTCTTGCTTCATATCTATCTAAACCTTGATACTTTCCACCTAATTCATTAATAACTCCATGGTCATCCATAACTCTAATTTGAGGTAAGTTATGTCTAAGACCTACTTGGAAGTCATTAGGATCATGAGCTGGAGTAATTTTAACAGCACCTGTTCCAAATTCAATATCAACATAGTCATCTGCAACTATTGGAATTTCTCTATCTGTTAGAGGTAACTTAATCATTTTACCTACTAAGTCTTTAAATCTATCATCATTAGGATTAACAGCTACTGCAGTATCTCCAAGTAAAGTTTCTGGTCTTGTAGTCGCTATTTCTAAATTCCCACTACCATCTGCTAATGGATAATTAATATGCCAGAAGAATCCATCTTGCTCTTCATATTCAATTTCAGCATCTGAAAGTGCAGTTGAACACTTTGGACACCAATTTGTTATTCTATTTCCTTGATAAATTAAACCTTCATTATATAACTTAACGAAAACTGTTCTAACAGCCTTATTTAAATTTTCATCCATAGTAAAGGCTTCTCTAGTGAAGTCACAAGAAACTCCCATCTTTTTAAGTTGATTTCTTATAGTACCTCTATATTCATCTGCCCATTCCCAAACTTTTTCAAGGAATGCTTCTCTTCCCATTTCCTTTTTAACTAAACCTTCTTTTAAAAGTTCATTTTCTACCTTAACTTCTGTTGCAATTGAAGCATGGTCTTGTCCTGGAAGCCATAAAGTAGAATATCCTTGCATTCTCTTAAATCTTATAAGCATATCTTGAAGTGTATTATCAAGAGCATGACCTAAGTGAAGCTTACCTGTTATATTTGGTGGTGGCATAACTATTGAAAATGGCTTCTTATTTTTATCTACTACTGGTGTAAAATACTTCTTTTCTTCCCAAAGTTTATAAATTCTTTCTTCAAAGTCTTTTGGGCTATAAGTTGTGGCTAAGTTTTTCTTTTCTGACATATCTAATTCCTCCTATATAAAAATGATACTTGTAATTAAATTCATTATTTTAAGCAATAAAAAAGAGACCTCCTCATAAAAGGACGAAGTCTCGCGGTACCACCTTTTTTCTTAATATATAAAATATTAAGCTCTTTATATAATAACGACCAAGTCAGCCGCCTTTACCTACTTAGTTTCAGTAAAGATGCTCAAAAGCTACCTTCAGGATACTTTAATATAGAAGGCTTTCAGCCCATGACCTTCATTCTCTTAATATACAGTATTCCCTACTCCTCTTTATCAACGCTTTTAAAATATGATTTTTAAGGCTATATTATACCATATTATTATTTTTGTCAATAATATTGATAGACTTATTATAATTTAATTTTCTTTCTTTACAAAATTGAATAAGCTAGTATATATGTTTTAATAAAGAAATTACACTTTAAAGTTTTATAACATATAACTCCTTTTCCTTTTGTATATCCTATTAATTCTTCATTTAATTACTCATTAATAATTGATAAAACCTTCAGTTAAAAAAGGGGCTGTTACAGCCCCTTTTTTAACTGAAGGTTTTTGGAGTAAATTCATTGCCCTTAGCTTTTGGTTCTCCAAAAGTTGCTTTAACACTTTCTACTTGAGGATTATGATTTACATGTTTCTTATTACTATTTTTAGGTTTCTTACTCATTTCTTTCACCTCCAAGATAGTCTTATCTTATGTAAAAGAAATTTTATTATGTATTAACCTTCTATCCAATTCATATCCTTCATAAATTCGTGAACATATGCTTCACTCATATTAGGATTAATAGTATCTTCATGAATAATAGTTATAATTGACATTGCTATAGCATATTTTACTGTATCAATTAATGATAAGTTATTTAAATATCCATATCCAATACCTGCTACAAAAGAGTCCCCAGCTCCTGTAACATTTTTAACTGAAACACTTGAAGTCTTAAGTTTTCCTTCTTCTGTTTTATTCTTATAGTATATACCATCAGCATCTAAGCTTATAAATACATTTGTAACACCTTGTTCTAAGAAGTAATCACAAGCTCTCTTTAAATCTTCATCAGTATTTATCTTAAATCCACAAAGGACTTCTGCTTCTAATCTATTTGGTTTTATTGTATGGAAATACTTAACTAAATGCTTTATTTTGCTTGCTCTAGCCGCTGATACAGGGTCTAAAATAAACTTAGTATCCTTAGAATATTTCTTTAGTATATACTCTAATAATTCTGGATGGTCTGAATCTACAACCATATATTCAGCATTTCTTATTATCTCAGCCTTAGTATCAATAAAATTAGAATCAATTTTATTTACGCATTCCATATCTACTATTGCAGATTCCATTTCACCATTTTCATTTAGAATAGCCATATATGTAGGTGTATACTCATTCTCTAAAATAAGGGAGTGTTCCATATTATAACCTATTTCCTTAGAGTTATTTAAAATATTTTTCCCTTGATCATCTCCACCTAAAACGGATATAAAGCTTGTATTAACATTAACTCTTGCTAAATTTTCTGCTATATTTCTACATACTCCACCCAAAGAAATCTTAATATTACCAGGTATAGAATCTCTACTGCTATATTGTCTTCTACTAAAGCCTATAATATCTACAATGGACGCACCTAATACTAATATATAAGGATCATTTTTATACATATCATCTCTCCCAATCTTAAAATCCGTAAAAAATATAAATCCATTATATTAAATAAACATAAAAAAATAAAGTTATTTTTATATATTTTGTCGAATTTTAAATATTAATAATTTTATTAAAATTTGCCATTTTATAAACCCTTACATATATTGAATATTACAAAGACTTTCTGTCAATAATTTAATTAAAATATTCTTAAGATGGAGGATTTTATGAATTATTTTAATGAAGGAAATATGTACTATAATTTGAAAGATTATTTAAAAGCAATAGATTATTATAAACTATCCATTGAAAATGAAGAAAATGTTGCTTGTTCATATTATAATTCTGGAGTTTGTTATATAAAAGTAAGAAATTTTGATAAAGCTATAGAACTTATAAAAAAATCAATACTTATTCAGCAAGAAAGTAAGTATTATTTTAATCTTGCTTATTGTTATGCAATGAAAGAAAACGTAAAAAAAGCATTAATCTATTTTAACATGGCTTGGTCACTAGATCCAACTGATATTGACTGTGAAAAGGCAATAAATTTAATTATGGCAAAAAATAAAAAGTGGGACGTATCAAATTAAAAATTCCAATAATATAAGTTTTTTCGACCCTAAATCAAAGTCGACTAACTCATATTATTGGATTTTTTTATATTAGTCATCTAATATATTGAATTTTTTCTAGTTTAAATATTAGCAGGTAAAACATATCTAATTATGTCCTTACCTATTAAACTTATATTATTTCTGATTATATTTAAACATAAAATTTTATCTACAAATTAATATAAAAAAACCCTCTATTTCTAAAATAGGGGGTTTTCATAAAATATAGTAATTCTGAAAGAATTACATCCTTAATTGTTCATTATCCATTGTTAATTTTTAATTGTTAATTCCATTCTCCTGCTATTTCAGCATTTATATGATCCTTATCAAAGTCATTATTATCAAAGTAATCTCCTGATAAATAGAAAGTTGGATCTACATTTATCCATATTCCCTCATCTTCTAAATATGCTTGATTCCAAGCATGAGGTCCATAATTTCGACCATCAAAAGCATCTCCAGTAACTATTCTACTTCCTAGTCCTACAGCCCTTGACATTGCAACATAAAGGCAAGCATAATCAAAACAAATACCACTTCTAGTGTTATAAGCTTCTAAAGCTCCACTATTAGTTACGCCTTCTCTACCTAATGCTTTTTCTGCTTTATCAAAATCATATTTAACATTTGATCCTACCCATGCATAAATTCTTTTTGCTTTTTCCCTATCAGATTTAGCCCCTGCTGTAATCTCTTTTGCTTTATCATCTATTTCCTTGGAGGATTTAATTCCATCCTCTAATGTAACTCCATTGTAGTATATTATTACGTTTGAATTAGCTGGAATATAATCTTTAAAATCATTATATGATAAAACAGGCTTATTAACAGACACCATTTTGTTAAGTTTACTATATCCGCTAATATTATTGAAAATATCTATATCAGAATTTCTTCCAAATGTATAATTGTAAGTTATAATTCCCATAAACATAATTAGTATTACTACTAAACCTTTTAGAAAGCCAAATAAAGTAGAAAATAAGACTATTCTTACTTTCCCCCTACATAGCAATATCTTATATGCCTTACTAAGAGGATTACTTAATAGTGATAATATAAAATAAAAAGCAGCTTGAATTATAGCAAATATAACTCCTAATATTAATGCTTTTACTATATTATTATTAAGTATTGAGAACTCTGGATTATTACTTGCAAACTTTAATATAGATAAATAAATATTTTCCAAATTTAATAGCATTATTAGAAATGTTATAAATATAGAAAAATAATATAATAATCTTTTTAAAGAATATACTGCACTTTCTTCTTCTAGTGAACCTTGGATACTATCTTTTATAGAAAAAAGTAATAGCAAACCACATATTATATATGGTAAATACTCCAGCATAGTACTATCTCCTTTATTTATATATCTTCTTGATTAGTTATTTTTCTTACAACATATGAAACTGTATCATAGCTATATCCCTTAGATAATAAAAACCTAAATAATTTCTGTGATAATTTATACTTATCATCTTCTCTTTTGGCTATTACATTATATTTTTTAATAGCAATATTGTAAGCATTATCTCTTTCAGCTTCTTCATCTATATTAGATATACTACTCTCTATAATATCTTCACTTATCCCCTTTTTAATTAAGTCATACTTAATCTTACTTTTTCCTTGAGTTCTATTTTTATCTTTTATATAAAGTTTTGCAAAGTTGTTATCATTAATAAATCCATACTCCTTTAAAAATTCAATGGATTTTTCTATTGAATTTTTATCATAACCTTTAAGTAAAAGTTTATCTTTTAGTTCTTTTTCGCTTTTATATGTCTTTTCAACTATCCTTAAAGCTGCACTTTTACATTTTAGATAATTATCTTTTTTTGCAATTTCCTCTACCTTTTCAATATTAATAGATTCATTAGTCTTAAGTCCCTCTTTATAAACTAATTCACTATCTAAAGAAAAAGCATATTCATGATCAACATATACATTTACTCTATTTTTATTTCTCTTTTGTACTTCAATCTTTGTTATTGTATTCATAATTATCTCCAATTTATTAAGATCTTAGTATATGAACTGTAGGATTTTCTAATACCTTTTTAGACACTTCATTAATTTTATTAATATCTAAAGTGTGAAGCTTATTCATGTCCTCTACAAATTCATAAAAATTCTCTCCATCTAATCCTTGATGAAGAATATAGTTACATAATTCAGCTGGATCTTCTAAAGTTGATATTACTGCTGTTTTATGAACCTTTTTCATAAGTTCTAGATGTCTTTCTCCAATTTCTAATTTCCCGCTTTTAACATCATCAATAGTTTCATCTATAGCTTCAATAGCAGAATTTAAATCTTCCTCTGCTACTGCAGTATAGATATATAAAGTCTTAACGTAATTAGTCATATCTATACTAGTATAAATATCATATGCTAGTCCTCTTTTTTCTCTAATTTCTCTAAATAGTAAAGAGTTTGAACTTTCACCAAGCCTATGATTTAAAATTCTAAGTGGCAATTCCAACTCCTTGTCTAAATTATGGAAAGTATATAAGTAAACTATTGTATTTTGCTCTATATTACTTTTTTTGGTAGTAACCATAGTATGTTTATTATCTTCTATAATAATATCATTCTTTTTAACTTCCCCTTTTTTCCATTTACTAAAAATCTTTTTAACTTCTTCTAAAGCATCATTATGTTCATAAGATGACACTATAGTAACTATAGAGTTATTAGGAAGATAATATTTATTATAAAAACTTAAAAGATCTTCTCTAGAATACTTTTTAACATTTACTTCAAGTCCGGCCACATCATATTTTAATGGACTCTTATTAAATGCAATTTCATTAGTTCTCTTAAAGCTTAAGTCTTCTATATCATCTTTGCTAGTTCTCATTTCAGCTAAGATAACTCCTCTTTCCTTCTCTAATTCCTCACTATTAAACTCAGGATTTATAATCATATCTCCTAATATTTCTATTGCATTATTTAATTCCTCTTCTAAACAGCTAACAGTGTATACAGTTGAAGTATAATCGGTATATGCATTATACTCCCCCCCTAGAAACTCTAGCTCATCATTTAGGTCCTCATAGCTTCTTGTTTTAGTTCCTTTAAAAAGCATATGCTCTATAAAGTGGCTAATACCTCTTTCATTATTGCCTTCATTTAACGAACCTACTTTTACTCCAATATTAATTGAAGATATCTTAGTATCCTTTTTTATAGTAATAACTTCTAAACCATTATCTAAAAAATGTTTCTTAACATCAAAATTCAATTTAAACATCCATCCACCTATCATCCTTCATATTACCTTGTTTAAATATAATATGAATCCTTTATAAATATAACAATAATATTATATCTGTCTTTCTTATAATTATCTACCTTAATAATATCTTAATATAAAATAATGCTATTTTTACTTTACCATATAATTTATCACACTTATAATTATATATATGTATATCAATAACTTAGATTATTGTAGATATATAATATTATACTTAAAAAGAAACTACTAAAGTAACATATCAAAATTGAAAGCATCTATTTTAAAATTACATATAAGTTGTAACAATAATTATATTGCTTAAATATCTTTAACATAAAATATACATTAATAAAAAGAATACTATGTATTACAACTTATAAATAACATTGTTGTAAGGAGGGCTTTTATGAAAAAGACTATCTTATTAATTGAGGATGAAACTAGAATTAGATTTCTTCTTAGGGATTACTTTTTTAAAGAGGGGTTTAATATTATTGAAGCAAGTGATGGTGATGAGGGCCTAAACTACTTTATGAATAGCAAGGTAGATTTAGTAATATTAGATATTATGATGCCTCGAGTTGATGGAATTACTGTCCTTGAAATGATAAGAAAAGTTTCTAAAGTGCCAGTAATACTTTTAACTGCAAAAGGTCAAGAGGAAGATAAATTATTTGGATATGAAATGGGTGCTGATGATTATATGACTAAGCCATTTTCTCCCAAAGTATTAGTTGCAAAAGTAAAAGCTTTACTTAAGAGAACTTCTGAAGAGACCTTTTCCAGTGAAAATGATTATAATGGTTTAACAATAAATAAATTATCTCACGAAGTTAAGCTTAATAATGAAGTTATTAATTTATCTCCTAAGGAATTTGAATTACTAACTTACCTAGCTGATAATGAAGGTATAGCTCTATCTAGAGATAACATACTTGATAATGTTTGGGGCCTTGACTATTATGGAGATTTAAGAACTGTTGATACAAATATAAAAAGACTAAGAGAAAAACTTGGTGAAAAATCTACTTATATAATAACAGTAAGAGGAAGTGGATATAGATTTGAAGCGAAAAAATAAATTTACTATTTCAAAAAAAATATTTCTAATAACCTTCGGTCTTATATTTATTGTTTTAATTTTTAGTATGTTATTTCAAATTATATTTTTTGAAGATTTTTATTTAAGTAAGAGAACTAAGGATTTAGCTAATGATTCAGTTGAATTTACTAAACTTTACGCATATCAAAATAATGACATATTATTAAATAAAGAATTATTTAGATTCGAACAAGAAACTAACTCCAAAATAGCCATTTTCACTTTCGATGGAAAGCTTAAAGTTTTAAATAACTATAATACTTCTTCTGAAGATATTAAAAATTTAGCAGCTTTTTGTGAAGAATTAATTAATGATGATAAGTTAGTAAATGACGTAATAACTTCTGGCAAGCCTAAGGCCAAAATTTTTAATAATGAATATAGTAATTCTACTAAAATTGGAGTATTAACTCCTATGTCATTAAATAGTAAAAATGATTCTATATTTGTAACAGTATCATCAATGCAGCCAATTAGTGAGGCTTCAGGAGTAATTAAGGAATTCTATCTCTATTTATTTTTAGGCTTTATTATTATTGGGATGTTCTTATCTTCAATATATGCTAACTTAATTTCAAAACCCTTAGTTAATATAAATAAGGTTGCAAAAAGGATGTCTGCAATGGACTTTAGTGTGAAATGCGATGAAGAGTCTGATGATGAAATTGGTGATTTAGCTACTACATTAAACTTCTTATCTTCTACTCTTAAGAATACATTAGAGGATTTAAAATATAAAAACAGAAAACTTGAGGAAGATATAGAAAAAGAAAGAAAATTAGAATCTATGAGAAAAGACTTTGTTGATAGTGTTTCTCATGACTTAAAAACTCCAATAGGAATAATAGAAGGATATGCTGAAGGATTAAAGGATGGAATTGCAACTGGCGAGTCTGCTTCACTTTATTTAGATACAATAATTGATGAAGCTAAAAAAATGAATAAATTAGTTTCAAATATGCTAGAGCTTTCTAAATTAGAAGCTGGAATTTCTAACTTACTTATAGAACGTTTTAATATTTTAAGACTTATTCAAAAACTAATTAAAAGTTTCACCTTAGAATTCGAAGCTAATAATATAACTTTAGATTTAATATCAGATTTTGAATACTGCTATATTATTGGAGATACCCTTCAATTAGAGCAAGTTATGACTAATTTAATTAGTAATGCCTTAAAATACACTCCAAATGGAGAAAAAGTTATAATTGAAGTTCTAGACAAGGGTGAATTTGTTAATATTTCTGTTGAAAATAAAGGTGCTAATATACCAGATGATGAACTTTCTAAGTTATATAATAAATTCTATAAACTTGATAAAGCAAGAAACTCATCTCAAAGTAGTAATGGACTAGGCCTTGCTATAGTAAAAAGAATTTTAACCCTACATGAAAGCCATTATAGACTATATAATACTGAAGATGGTGTTAAATTTGAATTTACTTTAAAAAAGGCTATTGAAGATGAAATAGAGTAATCAATTTATGATGTATAATGAACGAGAAAACTCCAAGGGAGTTTTTGAGAACAAAATATTTTTAATGGAGCTGCTTTTACCAGCTCCGTTTTTCTTTCTATTTTAAATATATTACTTTAAATTCGCTATTTTAAATTTTTGATTTTTAAAATTACCAGTTCAATTATACTTATCAGAGGATTATTATAAATATATTAAACTACTTAAAAGTTAACTATTATATCAAAAATTCTTAAACCTTTAATAGTTAAATAATTTTTATATTATTACTCTTATATAAAAAAGCTAATTATTAATAAAATAATTAGAAATATATTAGAGAACAATAGAACTTTATTATATACTAAAACTGAATTTATTTTTTGCTCATCCTTATTTTCAATCATATCTGTTAGTATTAATAGTTGATCTAGCTTACTTAAGATTTCCTTATTATTTTTCTTACCTTCATAGCCTTTATTTAAACTTTGTAGTATCTCGTTCTTATTTTTTGAAAGTTCTAATTTAATATCTTCAATCACTACTTCACTGTAAATTTGCTTTAGTTTATTCTTTATATTTTCACTTATTAAATCCTCTTTTATATAACTATCCACCTAATAACTCCTCCTCAACTAATAATATTTTTTTAGTAATTATTGAAATGTACTCAAATCCTAATATTAATTCAAATTCATTTAAATTTTCATTATCTAACAACCTTAGAATAAATTTTCTTTCTCTAAAAAATTCTCTTCTTATATAATTAAATAACAAATAAACTAATCTTTCATCTTCCATAGATAAATCATTAAAAACATCTAATTTATTTTTTAATTCTTTGTATTTTCCCTTTTCAACTTCTATTATTTTTAGGCTTTCTTCCATAGCATTTTCTATATCTTCAATTCCTTTATGTTCTTCCAAAACAAAACCCTTACCATTTTTTACAAGTATAATTCTTTCATTTCTTTCTATATCTAAGGCTATATAAGTATTTTCTAAAGTATTAATACTTCTTTCAATAGCTCTCATCTTTACCTTATACTCTTTTCTTTTTTTTCTAATATAATTTAATGTCTTTGATTTTTCCTCAATTATTTTCTTATAAGAAAAGTCCTCCATATTATTATCTTTGTAATAGGTATTAACGTAAGCCTTAGTAGCTTTTTCTATAAATCTATTGCTCTCTATACTAATATTCTTTTCAATACTTTTAAGCAATTCTACCTACCTCTTTCATATTTGAATATACTCTTCAATACTTATGTCATGATTTTATATAATAATATGCTTTACCAAAACATAATATACCGAATTTAAAAAACCTATCTTTTAATAAATAGTTAAAACTTTTAAAACAATATATTCAATTCTTTTGCAATATACAGCACAATGTTACACTTTATGGTATTATATTTTTATTACAATAATTATTAAGATTTTTAGGGGAGATTTAATGAATAAAAAAAGAAATATTGATAAAGAAGATTTAATGTGGCGTATTGCAGCTGGATGTGTCTTGTTAATTGTCATTTTATCTTATTACTTTCTTAAAATTAATTATACAAGTAGAGGAATGATAAATAATTATTTAAATAAGAGAGATGGGAAAATACTTACAGAAAAACTAGATAAAAAAATTAAATCTGGTAATTTATCAACTGATTATGAAATAGATAAAACATTAGAAGATATAGAGCTTTTAGGTTTAAATACTATTAATTTACCTATCGTTATAAACATTAATGATTTAACCTCTAGTGATGTAAGCATAGATTCTAATAGCCTTCAAAGAGCTAAGTGGCTACTAGATAAACTTAAAGGCAAAGGGATTAATATTATATTAGAACCATATCCTTGGATATCTAATGGCAGTAAATATGAAACAGAATATAATCCAAATTATAAGGATGCATTTTTTAATAATTGGAAAAACAATGTATTAAAGCCATTAATAGATGAGATAGCAATTCCATATAGAGTTGATGCCTTAAATATTGCTACTGGATTTAATAACTTAGAGCAATATGAGACTGAGTTTTCTGATATGATTGACTTCACTAGAAAATACTATAAAGGTCTTATTACTTATAGAACTAGTTACTGGACAACCGCTAATTGGAATGACGAATCTACTAATGAACAAGTATCTAAATTAGATGAAAACTATTATAATAAACTAAATAACTCTATTTTTTCAAAATTAGATTTTATATCTATAGCTGCTTACTTTGAATTAACTGATAATGATATTAATTCAGTAGATACTTTAGAAAATGCACTTATTTCTTCAACAAGGTATAATAGAAGCCAAGAAATAAAATGGCAAATTCAAAACTTTAATGACAAATGGCAAAAGCCAATATTCTTTGGTGAGTTAGGCTTTCCTAGAACAACAAAAGCTTCTGTGGAACCATGGAATCCATTCTTATCAAATACAATAAATAATCAAGAACAGGCAAATGGATTTGAAGCTTATAAAAATGTTTTTGAAGATGAACCTTGGTTCTTAGGATTTTCATACTTTGCTATAGGAAAAGAAGATGATCAAAAAATGTATTATCCAAGTGATGAAACCGTTGATGTAATAAACCAATGGTTTAACGACTAGGAAAAATATAGATAAAATTCTATGATATATTGATAATGGAGCTGTCACTGACAGCTCCATTATTATACTTAAATCTATTAATTTATATTATATAACTTAATTGATTAAAATCTTATTCCAATAGGAACCATACTACTTAAATACCTTCCTAGGAGATACCTCTACCCCCAAATTAAATTTGGAGATTCAATTATTTATCCTCTATTTTCATATTTCCAAGAAGAGCTGCAAAAGGATTATTATTAAAATCTTCTGCTTCTTTTTTCATTTTCTTCATTATATTATTTACTTCTCTTTTATCTACTTTGCCCTTTTTATCAAATCTCTTTTCAAATTGTGCTGCCTTTTCTCTAAAGTTACAGTTAGCTCCGGTACATACATATATCTTTCCATCGCCTTGTCCTCTAACTTCTAACTTTTTCTTACAGCTCCTTGTATCACAAAAAATTTATTGGCATAAATTAAACCCTACATTATATCTCATTTATATAGATTTTAATATTGACTCAATTAAAACAACAATTTTAATATCTTTTGGCAGAAATAAGCCAATTTTTTAATTATTCTAATTTATTAAATAATTTTTCCGTTTTATAATTAATATTTTTCCTAATATCAATTAACATCTCTATTATCTATCTTGATTAAAATTTATTTCTTTTCTATACTTAAATATTTTTACTATTATACTCTTGGTATTAGTAAAACACCATAATATTATTGTTAGAAATAAAGCTACAGATGTATCTGTAGCTAATCCATATTTATATTGATAATTTTTAAAAATAATCTATCTTTAAATCAGACAGTAAACATTATGAAATATTTTTTAGAATTTGTGATTCATTTTCTGTAAACTCTTTTTTAGATTTATTAGTTTTAGTTTCAAATTGATATCTTAAATCATTTTCAAAAATAAATTTAGATATTTTTTCTTTACTTTTAATACTTCCACATTCTCTGAAAATTTCATATAACCTATCAGCAATTTTTCTCTTTTTATCCTTATTATTAAAAATTCTAATACCTGTAATCTTATCCAAAACCCGTTCTACTGTTTTAATATCACTATTTAATAATTCATATATTACTTTATACCATTCTTCCTCATTATATAGGTTCTTATTTAGCAACATAATATACAATAAGTTTTCGTCAAATGAGGTAGAACTTCTTTCATCAACCTTATTCAATAATTCAATAATACTATTATAATATTTCGAGCCATAAATATTTTGAATTATTTTATCAATATCAGTAATAAATCTATTATCCCCTTCTGTAATTAATTCCTCTAAATTATTTATTGTTTCATTCTCATCATATTTCAAAAATCCTACTATAGCCTCAATTACTAATATCTTCATATCCTCAAATACTATTGCCTTATTAAAAAATTCACTTATATCTCCTATATACCCAAATCCATTTTTTATATCTATACATATCTGTTTTCTATGTAATGGATGATCACAATTATTAACTAGAAAGTTTCTGTACTCAGTTAATAAATTATTTTTATTAGTAAAGCTTCCATTCATATTTCTTAATAGCTCTAATGACCATTCTAAAGTATCTTCATTATAATATTTCATTAAATTAGTTGCAATTTCATTATAATAACTTTCTGATATTATATCTTTTAAAACATATAATACTTTTATAGTTGCTACTTTATAATTATTCATAGTAGATGAATTTTTAGCCCAATTTATAAATTTATCACATATTGTGTCATCGTTAATCTCATTATATATATTTAATAAATCTATATCTTTTATTATTGTTTCATAACTAGGATAGTTAGTGATTTGACTATATAAATGATCTCCTAATTTCTTAATATACTCCTTATCTATCTGTACTATTTCTCTTAAAATATCCATTATCTTAATTATATTCTCATTATTCAACTCTTTAGAATAGCTAATATTCAATTTTATGTTATTAATAACATTAGCAATTTGTTCTGAAGTGTATTCTTTTAATATTGTTTTAATAGTTTTTATTGCTATATTTTCATTTAATAAATCACTATTAATTTTATTTATTGTATTAGGTATTAAATATATTTGATTATTATTATTAATAATTTCTATTATATCACTAAAATATATTGTATTTATTTTAGTTGATAGATAATTATCGATTTTATCAGCATCACTTTCATATAACCCCCAATTGAAATTCTTTAATAATGAGAAAACTAACTCAACCTCATCATTATCTACAGATAAAATTTCATTTGCTAGCTGACTTCCTTGTATTTCATTACATTCATTAATATAATTCTCTAACGTACTGCTTATTAAGCTAAATAATCTAGTATCTCCAATTTTATTGTTAATTTGATCTAAAACAATATTAATCTCTTTAGCTTCACCATATATTTTTATAACTTGTAGTAATCCTTTTACTATTATATTATCTATGGAAAACTTCTCATTTTCTATAATATAGTCTACTGTACATCTTATTAAATTTTCATTAATAAAATACTTATGATATTTATAAATTATATAATTCCCGGTATATTCATAAAATTCTTTTATTCCTATTTGTTCAACATTAGAAATTTTAGCCTTCATATACATTTTAGCTTCTTCTGAAAACTCATTTTCATTTTCAAAGAAAATATTAATATTAGGCATTATATTGGAGTTAATCTCACTAATCACTTTACAAATTAAATTATTTAATGATTCCCCTTCTTTATACTCCATATATATATTTAATATGTTTTTAAAATTAATTTCATTATAATTAATAATCTCTTTACTTATTAAAATTGTATTTATTCTATCGTCTATATGTTTAGCTAACTTTTTTGTGTTTTCATTATTTAGTAAGTCATAACAGTTTATAATAGATAAAACTGTATTATAATACTCATAAGTTTCAGCATATACTAATATATTATCTAATAAAGTGATAAAATCAGTATCTTTATTCTCTAATATTTTTTTCCTAGTTAATTGATAATTTCCACTAGTAACACTATTTTGTATTTCCTTACTTAATTCGTCGCCAAATAAAATACTGTTGCTATCTTGTGATAAGTACAGGTAAGTGCTTATATCATCAATTTTAATATTAGAAGTTCTTTTTAAGAAATTAACCAACCCCTCATACTCCGACTTTATTTGTACATCAAATCCCTCTTGTAAAGAGCCACTGATATTAATATAAGGTTCCAACAACTTATCTTCTTTTTCAATTTTCATTGAATCAACTACCTTAATAAGTTCATTGAGTATATTGGGTCTTTTAAAAATATTCCAGTAAAAACTACTGTAATCTGCCTGAATCACAGAAATTTTAGCTAATATTTTCTTGCTGAATTCATTTGTAAGAGTTCCCTCTGGCAATAACTCTTCTTCCCTTCTATATGCAAGTAAAATATTATTAACATAATTATTAATAATTTTTTTGGCTTGTCTTGGAGTAGTTACACCTTTATGTATTAGTATTTCTCTACATATACTATCAAATAACTCTTTTCCACATAAATCACAAAAATCTGGGATTTCTTCATGGCACAGTTGAATAATATAATTAGGTATATTAGACATTATTATATTCGGTAAATATATTTTATATTGAAATAGTTTATCTAAAAATAAATCACTCTCAAGAGATAAAGTGTCACTACTATTACTTTTATTATTTATAAGTGCTTTTTTTAATATTGCATCATCAAATGGAACAATAAAAATACAATTATCATAATTAACAAAAGCTTTTATTGCGTCTAAAGCCTCAACAATTTTACTTGGATTCAACCTATCTAAGTCATCAATAACTGCTATTACTGTAGTATCTTTATATTTTTTCTCACTTAACATATCTCTTAATTTATTCTCATAATCATCAGTAGAATTCGTTGGTGGTGTAATGTTCATATTATATTTATCAGATGATGTACTTATAAATTTATCAATCAAGACAACAATTATTGGTATGTATACTCCACTACTTACAGTTGACACAATAAATGAAAAATCAAATATAACTCCTTCCTTCCCCAAAAAAATACTTCGAATAAAAATAAAAATTGCAATAATCATATACATTATACATGCTACAATTATCATTGGTATCCACTGACTAAAATAATCTTTTATTGAAAATTTTTCACCTTCAACCTTTCCCTTATATATTCTTAAATTTTCAATTAATCTCTCAAAAGAATTTTTTTCATTATATCCAAGCCCTAATAATACCTGTCTAAGAAAAGCTCGTCTTAATGCCTCCTTCTCATATTTCCATGCATTTATTTCTGTAATAACATATTTATTATTTTTAACTTTAAAATACTCAGTAACGAACTTAATTAAACTACTTTTTCCTAACCCCCATTTTCCAACAATAGCTATATTATATGGTGACTTTCTTGTTTCAATTAAATTAATAATATTATCTGAAATATCCTTATGATTAAATGCATCTTGATCTCTATCTTTTAATTCCGAATCATTAAGATAATATACACCATTTTTCTTTATCTTGCTCATATATTAACCTCCTTTTTAATCCATTAACTCAAAATTTAAAATTATTTAATATTAAGATTATAGTAATTTTTATAAATCACTATGTTTAGAAATTAAAATTTATATACTTATCTTGTACAAAAAACTTTTCCCATATTTCAATTATTCAAATTTCTCTTTTCTCTAGATTATTAACTATATCTTAGATAAAAAGTTTAAAATTTAATTTTATTCTTTTAAAGAATTTTTTACATTTATCAAACTTATAGTCTCATTGTTTAATATAAATTTTTCAAACTATATACCCGAATGTAAAAATATTGATATTAAAAATAAACATATTAATATTTTCATCATTTATCATCACTTAAATTAATTATTTGTTAAATGAATATACATTTGAAAGTACAATAGTCCAATAACTCTATAAATATAATCAATTATATCTTCTGTACTCATTACAAAACAAATATTTTTATCATCTATTTCAATACTTTAGGCGATGGTGCAAGATTTATTGATAAAATGTAGTTAAAATATATCCCTTAAAATATATTTTAACCATTAGTTATGTAACTTTTCATGCTTTATTACTTTCAATACCTCAAGATAATCCTTAAAATTTCCCACCATTTCTCCTGATGGTTTATTAAGTTCCATTAACTCAAATAATCTTACTCCCACTCCTTGTATTTCAAGTTCTGATGGAATTATATATCCCATTTCAAGAATTATTTTTCCTCCACCATTCAACATTCCCATACGATATAATTCATATATGTCTTGATATACTGATATATTACTATAGCTAGTACTTTTCTTTTTCATAAGTGGGCTATCTTCTAGGTACGGTGATTTAACATTATTAATTTTCATAAATTGTGACTGAGCAATAATCATTATTAATATATACTGCCTGTAACTTAATTTTTGAGCAATCTGTATTAATTGTACAGCTTGATCCTTAGATATATCTTCTCTAAAAGATATATTAGATAATAACTTTCCATAATATCTAAGCTTTTTATTTTCAAATTCCCTTTGTGCTGCTACTATTACCCCCTCAAATATTTCTTCACCATCACTTCTATCATCTATACCAAATTCAAAAAAGTTATCATTTCTAATAGTTTTACCTTCTTTAAGTTTTAAATTTATATCCTCAATCGCATATCCCATTACATCTGCTACTCTACCAACTTCTAAATCCGATAACTTTCTTGTATCAAATTCGTTTGCAATTTCAGTAATAAGTGTATTAACATTCATACTTACTAGTTCTCCAGTAATTCCAGTAGGATCCCCAACCCACAAGTTTGTTACTCCCCCTGCCATTGTACATATTACATTCTTACTTTTCTCTAATATACTTTTAACTGTTCGTTTCTGTGAGTTCTTCAATTTATACCCTCTCTTTTACTATTTATTATTCTTTATTGAAATAATTTTTTCATATTGATTCTTTGTCTATCTATTTAAACTATATATAAATTTATATATAGTTAATCCCTATTTAACATTAGTTAAAAAATGTTTCAAAAAACCAATCACTTTTTAACAAGCTACTAAATCCTGCATATCTCCATGGCATAACTTTTTTTTCATAATATGTGTCAATCTTCACCTGTATAAGCTTCCTAATAATATCTTTTGATTTCACAGATTCATACAACATTTTTAGCTCAGTAAAATAAACATCAAATTCTGTATTAAAATCTGAAAGATATAGTTTATCAATCTCTAATTTCTCAAAGTGAAATATTATTTTTTTATAAAATGAATCATCCCACACAGCTATCTTTTTTATATAAAATTTAAAACCTATTTCAATCTTTTCTACAATTTCACACCCAATATAATCAAATGCATTATTTATTTCATCATCATAATAAGGATGAATAAGTTGACTTTCTTTATCAAAAGAATAATATTCTCCCTTTATCTCATTACAATCTTTACATATGGGAACTAGATTATTTATTACAATTGATAATGAAGGAAATTTAGCTTTTGGCAAATAATGATCTATTTGTTTTACTTCCCTAGTAGGATAATTACAATATGGACAATACTTTTCACTTTCCCTAATTTTTTTGTAAAATTTATATATGTTAACATATTGCTTCTTTGATAATCTATCACTATACATTTTTTTCATATACTCTTTATACTCAATATCTAAAGCTGCAAATTCATTTTCATCGTTTAAATTCTCTTCTACATTTTCAATAATCTCTTTATACTTAATACTTTTCTCAATTATTCTTTCTTTGTATTTTAATTCATTAAAAGAATTACAAATATCTTCTTGATTTATATCGGGTATTTTAATCTTCTTCATCGTTAACCCTCTTCCGATTTATTAAACTCTGTATTAATACATGACCTAATGAACCTATATTACCATTAAATTTTTCTATTGTTTTATCAAAATCCTGCTCTAGCTCTTTTTCTAACAATTGATAAAATCCTGTTTTTATTACTTCTAACCCGAAAACTTCTCTAGTCAAAGAATCTGTATTTGTAGCAAATGTTTCTAGCATAACCTTTTCAAAATGCATTTCTTCTGAAGTTCTTATAATTTTATTTACACATGACTTAGGAACCTCCTGTATGACTATAGGAGAATGTGTTGCTATAATTGCTACCGCATTTTTCTTCAACAACAGAAATGATAATGTTCTAATATACGTAGACAATAATGGTGGATGTAAATGTGTTTCTGGTTCATCTATTAATACAATAGTTTTTTCATGAATAGAATCAACTAACGATGTCAATGAAAGAATAATTATCATATGTCCTGAACTTAATCGTTTAAAATATTTTTTTATAAATTTATTATCTATTAAACTACAATGTTTTTTACCATCATAATGTTCATAAAATAAATTTTCCTTTTCGCTTAAATACTTTTCTAATATATCAATAAAACAATTATCTCTAAACATTGGATCATTATTAAGATTTCTACATGTTTCTAGATATGTGTCTATTTTATTTTTACTCTGCTTTATTTTTAATAAGGTTTCTATAAATTCATTTGATAAGTCATCTACTGATTTTATTTTAGTCTTACCATCTTTCTGATTCTTACTTATTAACCCTATATATTTATAAAATTTTTTAAAATCATCTACTTCTTTTTCATCTATATTTAAAGGTTCCTTAATTTCAATAGATAAAGCATCATCAAAAATACTAAATGATACTCCAACAATTCCTGCAAAACTATTTTTAGTACATTCAATAGAGAATTCTTCGCTTATAGAATATTTCTGAGATTTTTCAATTTGCACTTTAGAATCACTTACATTCTTAAGTAAATTTAAAAGTATATTATATAATAACCATGTTTTCCCTACTCCATTTCTTCCTATTAGAATATGAATATTACTTGGAGGTAATGAATCTGGAATTACATTTATATTAATTTTTTCTTTTCTGTATTTAAATGTAAAAGAATATGGTGTAAGTTCAGCTTGTCCTTTAGAAACTCTATTAAATTGTTCAACATTTGAAACATATAAATTTCTCATTAATGAATTTATTAAACAACTTTCATCATTATCATATAAATGGTTAAATCGTTCATAATAATATCCTAAATCTTTTAACGCATCATAATAATCAGTATTTTTATCTCCAAAAATTTCATTTACTTTTTTATAGTAATTAATATCTTGACCTAAAGAAAAGAAATTATCATTTAATTCATTAAATGATATTCTTGGTATTAATTCTTTAATGGAATAGGATGGGTATCCATTAATTGATTTATTTTGGTTTACTTTAGAACTAAGAGATTTGAATCCAATTTTTAACGTGCCTATTTTTTCTAAATTTTTCGTTTCATTATTCTTATAATAAGCTATGAATGTAGTACAGTATCCGTAATCATCCCAATAATCAAATATTAGATAAACACAATCAGTATCTATTGCTTCATTAGTATTTTCTATAAGTTTAAATTTCATTTTTATACCCCTAATAATTTAATTTTTTGAAATTTATATAGTTTTAATTATAATTTACAATATCATTTAAAAAATCTCTTATTTTATCTCTTTCTTTTTTTAATGCTTCATCTGTTATATCAATTGCAGGTTGAAATATGTTCATATTTCCTTCAAAATGATTAAATTCATTTAATAAAGTTTTTCTTGAAATTAAAAAAACTCTTTGATTAATCTTCTTATGTTGTATTTCATAACTCTCTTCATTTTTCACCTCAAAAGCCTTACTAATTAATTCTTGTAATGGTGGATTTCTCTTTAATGAAATGCTATAATTTTCAACCAAAACTTTTTCAACACTTAATCTTAGTACTAAATATGTTAAAGTATGTATTAATGTCTTATTTAATAATGGATATTTACATTTATCTATAATTTCTATATCTAATAATTCTTCATCAATTATACTTTTAGAACTTACTTCATATTGAGTCTTAAATAAAAGTTTCTTATTATCTTTCATACTCTTGTATACTTTAGTTAAATCACGTCCATCAGATCCATTATTATAAATGTCTAAAGCAAGTTCTCTTATACAATTACCATCACCAAAAATATCATTGTATATCTTAGTAATATTAACTACATCATTTTCATAACCATGCATAATTTTTGATAATTTTTTATAGCTCAAAGAGTCTCCAATTATATTCGCATACCCTCTCATAAAAGGAACCATGGACATTAAAAATAACCTCTCATTTTTGACATAAGTTACTATTTCTTTTCTAAATAAAGTTATTAATTTATCTATATTTAGAAATATTTCCTTCTCTTCTTTAGAAACATATATAAAACCATTATTAGCATCTTCATTATTATTATAAATATATAAATTAAAGCAATTTTTCAACTGAAATTCTAATAATCTAATCAAATCCGTATTATGAGTTAACACTAGAACATTCTTATTTTCTAAAAATTTAATTATTGCAAATGCGATCTTATTCTTATATATAGAGTCAAAACTTGATATAGGGTCATCTAACACAATAATGTCTGAATTAGAACGCTTAGCTTTTAAAAGTTCAAATGATAAAGAAATAAAATTTTGTTCTCCATTACTTAACTTAAAATCTTCTCTATCTTTCATATCAAGTAAAGATTGTCCACTTAAAAACAGTCTAAATCTACTGCCATCATCTTGATCTCTTTTAAGTTCTATATTTTTCCCTATATTTTCACTTACAATTTGTTTAATAAAAAGTAATTCATCATCCGTAATTTGTGGTTGCTCTTTTAATATATTTTTATATTCATAATATCTTTCTCTTAGGTCGCTATCAATTAGACAATCTTTAAATAAATGATAAATATCACATTTAATTATCTCTATAAATTTCTTTATTTCATTAATCAATAAATTAATATCATCAATACTTCCATTAGTAATAGAAGCATATAGAGTATTTTTTATTTCGAACGGATCAAAAATTTTTTTATCAACTAAACTTATTATTTCATCTAGTATTTTTTTAGTTTCTTTATCTAAAGATTCTATAAATGTTTTTTTCTCATTTTTCTTTTTTTCTATAAGTCCTTCTCTATCACCTAACATACTATCACAAACAATACACTCATGCTTATAATCAAATTTATCTAATATAGTTATTGCTACACTAGTTTCTTCTATTTTTTTTATATTTTGATTTAAATTGATTCTTTTAATGTTAAGAAGTCTAGATATTATAGATTTATTATCTGTAAAGTTCTCAATAATAAATTTATACTTTGTTTCGTCATATTTATGTATAATATCATTAGCAATAGAGATTTTTTCTATTTTATTAATAAAGTCTCCTCTATCAATTCTGCTTCCTTTTGATTGCTTATTACTTAATTCTATAACATATCTTTGTATATTTAAATCATCGATATGACTAATTAACCCATTTTTAGAACTAGATATCCCAAATTTATCTTTTAAACCCTTACTTAGTTTCTCAACAAAAAGGTTTTTAAACTCTTTATCAAGATATTTCTTTAGTTCGCATTCTTTCTTAATATTTTCCCCTATAAGATAATCACTTGCATCTCCTTTAATTATATTTCTATCATTTTGATCATTTATTATATGAAAGATATCACAATTTTCTTTTATATATAAGTTATTATTATACTCAACCTCAAACTCCATACCTATTTCATTTATTTCTTTGTCAAGAGTTTTAGCTAAACTAGTTTTTCCTGTTCCATTAGGCCCATATAATACTGCTATTCTAGACCTAGAAACTTTTTTAAACTCAATAATATTGTTCTTATTAAAATCTAAAAATGTCTCATTAAAAATATCTTGTCTTTTTAATTTCTTAAATATTAATTTATTATCCATTTTACCCCTCTTTTTAATAGTGAATTTATCTTCCAATATTTATATACTTTAATTATTATTTAGTCTTTATATTATTTATATATATTAAACTCTCAATATAACCATTATTCTATACCTACTTTTTGTAATACCGTTTACTTCATATAATAATTTATAATTCATTTAGAGACTAATTTGATTGTATCTTTTAGGATACTTATTAATAGACTTACTTTATTTTCAACTTTAATTTAATCTTTTTTAATTTTTAGAATTAAAAATTTCCATATATTTTTCCTTACATCCTCTTATATAAAATAAATTTATGTCTCGATATCATTTCACTATCATATAGACTTTTTTAAGATTACTAACTTTCTATCAATTTTTTGTCAATAAATTCAATATTATTTAACTAATCTTCGTTATATTTAATATCACTATTTTAAGCTTTCCTTCTACTCCTCTAAATTTATCATTTAAATTTTTCTATAATATTTGCTTTTAATTATTTTATAAGAAATTCTTAATTCTCTCTTATTACCTTCTCTTTTATTATAACTTATAATATTGTATAAGTGGAATAATATTGTTTTATTGAAAAATGCTACTATTATCAATATAAATAGTAGCATTTGTAAATCACTTATCTATAATAATTATATTTTTTTAATCACCATAAGAAACTTTTTCAAAACTCTCTTTATCTAATTCTATCTTTTGGATAATATCACATAATTCTATTATTGGAATAATTTTATCTGTACCATATTTTAAAAACCATTGTCCTTTTTCAAAACATAATTTCAACTCTATTCCATCTATTAACGTTTTTCTATCATTTACTTCTAAATCAACCTTCCAACAAACTATACAGTCAAATGTCATATAAGGATGCTCATGTTTAAATAAATTGCTTAACAAAAATTCTACTTCAACAAGTAAAGTTTCTTCCTCCCTATTTAAACATATTAAATCAGTTGTAGATTGTAGTGAATAGTGTGCAATAGAATCAATTATATTTATATATTTTCTAAATTTAGAATTACTTAATAAAGCTGATAATAATAACGCTACCTGTGCTTCGTTATCTGGAATTCTCTTTATTGCTACATTTTCTAAACTTAAACTTTCTAATTTACTAAACTCCCTAATTCTCTTTTTTAAATTTATGCTTTTTTCTTTTACAGCAAAATTAATTTCTTCTTGCTTTCTCATTTTAAAATATGTAGTTTGCGTACTAGGTAAAATATCATTATTTATTATTTCTCTGACCATAGTATATATCCATTTTGCTTTAGGATCATCTTCATTACTAACATTGTTTCTATCTGCAGTAAGTTCAAAGTTTTGCGAATTCACTAATAAATGAAAATGATGAAAATTAGGGTCTGATATAAGACTTCCTTTTTTTGTGAATGGAATAAAATCTTTTGCTAAATATATTCCAAATCGCCCTTTTAATCTTTCACTTTGCCTTAACTTGCATATTGCTTTTCTACAATTAACACCTGATACTGTTCCATACATCTGAAATGAAACATATTCTCCATTTATATTAGTACTCCTATGATATGGTCCAAAATGCCTACAGTAATTTACTGATCTTTTATATACTTTTTCATTCTCATCTATTACTGGATTCTCTTGAGGAGGAAAGAATTGATGAGCCCCTGCAATTTCTTCTTTAATATCAAGAATAGCATCATTAATAAATATTCTTGGTGCTACTTGCATGTTCTTTACATAGCAATTTAACTCAGGATATGTAGCGAATATATTCTTAAAGCTTCCGCCAGCTGTGAACCAAAGTATATAATCTTTTAACGTTTCTAAATTATAATACTTTTCTGGGTTATCAACTAAATATCCTTCTATAATTATTTTTGTTCCATCATTTCCTACAATAGGCTCCTCCCGTCTTATTGTATAAGTTGGAATTTCATTAACGCTCAAGTAATACCATGGATTATCCATTTCTGCAATCAAAATTTTAGAATTATTTTTTTGAGTTGAGACAGTAATTTTCTTACTTTTAAAAAATATCTTAGTTCCTAACCCTTTTTCCCCTATATTCCTTTTATCTTTTCTTGAATCACCTAAATTAAAAAAACTTTCTAATTCACTTTTGTTCATTCCACAACCATCATCAGTAAAAGATATACAAAATACTCCCTCATTATTTCTATAAACTTCAATATTTATATTTTTTGATTCTGCATCAACAGAGTTGCTAATTGCTTCTCTAGTCACTTCTAATGGATTAATTAAATTTTTAACTATTTCTTTAAATAAAGATATATCTTTAACTAATGGCCTGAAAATTTCCATATATATCACCTCAAATAAATTTTTTCAGTCAATGTGTGATAACCACACATTTTATTTTGTTCATTTTATTACAATTAATACATAAAATTTAACTTAGGACTGATATTATGGAAAAAAGAAATATAATTGGTGATAATGTTAGAAGATTAAGAAAAGAACAGAAACTTACACAAGAACAACTTACTGCTAAACTACAAACAATAGGATTGGATATTGATAGACCAATGCTCACAAGAATTGAATTAAAGCAAAGAGAAGTATATGATTATGAAGCAATGGGAATTTCTACTGCATTAAATATTCCAATTGAGGACCTTTTTAAAAAAAATAAGCTATAACACAATTTAATATGTATTATAGCTTATTTTTTACTTTATATTAATCTTCTTTATTATCTACCTTTAAATCACCTAGAAGAGCTGCAAAAGGATTATTATTAAATTCTTCTGATTCTTTTTTCATCTTTTTCATTATATTATTAACTACTTTTTTATCTACTTTAGCATTTTTATCAAATCTCTTTTCAAAAACACTTGCCTTTTCCCTAAATATACAATTTGAATTAGGGCATACATATATTTTCCCATCTCCATTTCCTCTTAATTCTAGTCGCTTTTTACATTCTGGGCAACGAGCGTTAGTAATTCTAGCTAAGTTTTCTCTATATCCACATTCTCTATCTTGGCATACAAGCATTCTTCCATTCTTGCCATTAACCTCAAGTAAATACTTACCACAATTTGGACATTTCTTACCTGTTTGATTATCATGATGGAATTTTGTCGTTCCTCCCTTAACATCATTAACAAGTTTTGCAGCATATTTTTTCATATCGTCTATATATGCTTTAGGATTTACCTTTCCCTTAGATATATCATCTAATTGCTTCTCCCACCTTGCAGTTAATAATGGTGATTTTAGATCTCGTGGAACTAAATCTATTAATTGTTTTCCTTTTGAAGTAGGATAAATATCCTTGCCCTTCTTTTCTATAACAAAAGAATTAAATAATTTTTCTATAATATCAGCTCTAGTTGCAACTGTTCCAAGTCCACCAGTTTCACCTAATGTCTTCGCAGCTTCTTTTGATACACTTACATACTTTTGTGGGTTTTCCATTGCAGATAGAAGTGTTGCTTCATTAAATCTTGATGGTGGTGTAGTTTGTTTCTTAACTAATTTAACTTCAACAATTTTAACCTTATCACCTTTATTTAATATAGGTAATTCTTGACTATTTTCTTCTTCGCCTAGAGAATCTTTTTCATAAAGTTTCTTCCACCCTTTATTTCTGGTAATGTTTCCCTTAACAGTAAATATTTCATTATTTATAGAAACCTTCAAATTAGTTTGTTCATATTCATAAGGTGTTAACATAACGCTTAAAAATCTTCTAACTACTAAGTCATAAATATGTCTTTCTTCGTTATTTAAATTAGCTATATTTCCCCTTTCTTCTGTAGGGATAATGGCATGGTGATCAGTTACTTTACCATTATCAACAAAACTCTTATTTGCCTTTACACCATCCTTAAGTAATTTATCAGTATATAATCTATATTCACCTATACCAATAGCCTTTAATCTTTCAGGAATTGTTGATACTATATCAGATGTAATGTATCTAGAATCTGTTCTTGGATAAGTTAGCATTTTATGATTTTCGTAAAGCCTTTGCATAATATTAAGAGTTTGCTTTGCTGAATATCCCCAAATCTTATTTGCATCCCTTTGAAGTTCAGTTAGATCATAAAGAGCAGGAGAAAACTTCTTTTTATTTGACTTAGTTATTTCAACAACTTCTCCATCTAACCCATTAATCTTAGATACTATAGCTTTTGCAATTTCTTCATTAAAAATAGATGAATTTCCTTTATCATCTACCCAATTTAATTTAAATCCATTTGCTTTAGCATTTATATTATAATAATCTACCGGTTTAAAGTTTTTAATTTCTTCCTCTCTATCAACTATCATCGCAAGTGTAGGTGATTGAACTCTTCCAGCTGATAATTGAGCATTGTATTTGCAAGTTAAGGCTCTTGTTACATTTAATCCAATTAACCAGTCAGCCTCAGCACGACAAACTGCCGCCTTATATAAGTTTTCATATTCTTTAGCATCCTTTAGATTTTTGAATCCATCTAAAATTGCTTTTTGAGTTTGGGAAGATATCCATAATCTTTTTAATTTCTTATGTACTCCTGCATTTTCAATAATCCAACGTGCTACTAGTTCCCCCTCTCTACCTGCATCTGTCGCTATTATTATTTCCTCTATATCTTTTCTAAACATTTGCTTTTTTACTTCGTTGTATTGTTTATTAGTCTTTTTTAATACTGAAAGTTTCATTTCTTTTGGTAACATAGGTAATGTTTCCATGCTCCAAGTCTTATATGAGTCTCCATATCCTTCTGGATCCATTAGTCCAACTAAATGACCAAGCGCCCAAGTTACTACATATTTATTTCCTTCTATATAACTTCCTTTATTATTATTACATTTTAATATTTTAGCTAATTCTCTACCTACTGAAGGCTTCTCAGCTAATACTAGTGTTTTACTCATATTTCTATCTCACTCTCTACTTAACAGATTTTAATAAATATTTAATCCTCTTGATTATAAACAAATAATTTATAATTAAGAGGATTTTTTGTCTTTCTATTATATACTATTATAAACTATTTAAGGAATCTTTCAAATTCTTTCTTAAAATCTAAACTTAACTTACTTTTATCTCCCTTATTAATATGAACAACATTGTCTTTTATATTTTCTTCATTTCTTTTTATTCTATTAGAACTTTTTAAACATTGCTCCTCATAAATACACTTATAATAATCAACTTGTAACTCTAAATCTTTGATAGTATTTTTATACTTAAATATTTCATTTTCTTTATCATTTAACTTAACTCTAAATTCTTCTACAACATCATCATATGATGAGTAATATTCCCACATTTGATTTAAATATAAATTATATTCACTAAATATATTCATTAATTTCTCTCTATTTTTTCCATAATATAAATCAAATACTTCTTCAATACTTGGCAACGCAAAGTCAAATTTAAATTTTGTTACACCTATATTAATTCCCTGATTAATATTATCTATATATTCAGAAACCTTCTTCCAATTTCTCCTTGGAACACCAGTTAACTTCTCTAAGCCCAGATAAGTTAATTTTTCTCTTTTCCCTGATAATTGTAATTTCCTTAGTTCTTCTAAAAGCCTATCTTTACTATACTCACTTTTTTCTTTTCTGCCTCTTTTTCTATTCTCCATAATTTACATATTCATCCCCTAAAATATACTCTAATAACTTCCCATCAATAATAGCTTTTTGATTCATAATATTTATTAAATTTTTTCCTATGCAAGCTAAACTTGAGTTTTTTAATGGCTCTACTTGCTTTTGATCATAATCTATTTTTAAATTCTTTGAAATATCTTTTATTAGAGCTAATTGTTTGTTCAAAATCTCTTGATATTCATTAGACTTTTTTTTCAATAACTCTCTCATTTCAGGATATTTATCAAAATTTATTATATGATATTCACATTCATAACACTCTTCTCTACACTCATCAAATTTAATATCACTCTCTATATTTTTATACTTTATACAATACCCTTTTTCAATTTCTAAAAAACTATTTTTTTCTTCTTCAGAATATAACATTAATAAATTCCTACTTTTATATTCATAATTATTATAATCATTCAATGAATCAATGATCTTATGGTTTTTAACTCTATATCTAAATGCAAGTTCTTTTATATATGCATTAGTACAAGTTTCTATTTGTTGATAATAATGTAATTGGGAGTCAATTCTTGTATGCCCTCCTATTTGTGCTATTACTAATGGATTTAATCCTTGTAAAATCATATTACAAAAAGCATAATGTCTCGTATCTCCCATAGTTATATGTGAATATTGTCCATTTTCTATTTCTTTGGCTAAATACTTTTCTTCAAACTTTCTTATTAATAAATTAGCATCATTATTATTTTGCTTTTTCTTATCTATTCTACTTATTTTTGAATTTCCTTTACTTAGGTTAGAAAAAGTAATATACCTTAATTCAAATGGAAATAAATATTCAGCTATTTCAACATACTTAGAAATAAAACCCTTATAATCCTCAATCATTTTAAATACTGACTCAGTACATTCTAAAGTATAAACTAACTTAATATTTGCATTTTTATCATTTACTTTTGACCTAGGAACCTTTATCCAAAACTTACCACAACTATCTTTCCAGCAACAATCATATTTTAATTTTAAAAAATCATTTGGTCTTAGTGGTATTATCATAGTTATCTTCCACCATAAATAAAGAATATAATACTCCAATTTTTCTTCATCACTAAACATAAAAAAATTACTATTCAGTTTAGTATCAAATATCAAAACTGATTTATAATCTGGTAAATCTCTAGCTTTTCTTCCAATATAATCATCATAATATTGAGCTGTTATTTCTAAAAACTCACCAATTTTCTTATCTTCATCAACAAAAAAATATAGATCATATATTGCAGTTTGTACCCTTGCTATAGTTGACATTTTATTTTTATTATTCTCCATTATTTCTTTAAATTTCTCTAAACCATTTTCATCAAAGTTTACTATTTTTTTTAATACTTTTATTAAATACCTATATCGTGTAACTAATGTTTCTGGTGAAACTTTTTTATCTATATCGTTCATTTTCTCTAAAAGTAAACATTTTATTATAATTCTATATTCATTACCAATACCCGTAAAATCTATTCTATTTATATAACCTGAATTTTCATAAACATTATCTCCCTCCCAAATAAAATCAGAAAAATTGGCCGATTTTATTAAATTTGATTTTTTAAAAGTATTAAAAATATTATTATATTCATTTATATTATTCTTATTAAATACTCTCTTTCTATTTGCCTTTTTTATTATGGCATTTGCTGTATTCCCCATACTTCCTCCTATTTTTTATTATTTAGTAAATATTCTATTTTATTAAAGTCTACAATATTTGAAATTTGAATGTTACTTTTATACTTAACAGATATTTTCCCAACTAATTTTTTTAATAAATATATTTCTTTTTCTATTCTTTTTTCTTCTATGTTATTTTCCAAATCTTCAATAAGACAAGAATTTATAGCTTCTAATAACATATAATCAATTAATTTTTCACACTCATTTGCTTTCTCCAAATTTTGACCATTTTTTAGTAGTTGAAATACATTAATAATATCAAATGGGCACTTATTGTAGAGTTTTTCTACTATTTCATAACTATTTTCGCCATTAAAATAATCTATTTCATTAATTAATGTTAAGATGCTTATTTTACAAATCTTATATATAACTATACTCAATAGTTCTTTTAATTTATTTAAATTTATATATGCTTGAACTGTTTCAATACCTAACCCTATTTTATTATCTAATGCTTGTCTTAATATTATTGATAGCCTTTGTAAATAGGTAATTTTCTTTTTATACTCTAAAAAACTTACATTATCATAATTAATTAATTTTTCTAAAATATTAAATATTTTTTTGTTCAACTCATATAAAAATTGTTTTGTAAAAATAGCATTTTTACATGATTCACAATTTTTTATAACTTTATTTATGTCAGGACAATTGCTAATATTTAAACATTGTACTCCATTAATATATGATGGATTTACTCCTACGTATATTTTTTTCAAAGCATCTAATAAGTCGCTATTATTATATTTTAATAATTCATCTACTATATTCATTTTTAATTGTTGTTCTAATAATAATGTTTTGCTAAATGCTTCAATTTTTAATACATTAGGTAACTTATATTTATTTAACATATAATCTCTTTTTTCTTCAATAGAAAGAGCATTGTAATCATGATCATTACTTATCATTAATAATTCTGCCAAAAAATGTTTTATATATCCAAACGTTTCATTTTCAAAAATATATAAAGAGCATTTATTAATATCATCAACAGGCAACGAATTTATATATTCTGCTGTCATATCGTTGCTAACATGTCCCCTTAATTTTCTAGATAAAAAATAAGCTAATTTGTGTAATTCTGTTTTACTTGATGTATATTCATAATAATTACTTATAAAACTTCTATTGAGTGCTATACTAGTGAAATTAGGTAAGTTATCACTCTTTTCTAAAAATTTCTTTATGTCTTTTCCATTGGGATTATATTTTTTAAAACAATAAAATAATGCTTCTTCAGAATTTTCTACTCTATGTTTTTCACACAATAAAAGTAATGTAGAAAATACTAACTTATAAGGTTTAAACACTTGAAATATTATTTTATTACCAGTTTTATGAGCCACAAAATGATTATCCGTAAACATATTAATTATTAATTCAACTTCATAATTGTTTAATTTATTATTCTTAAACCAAAAAATATCTTTCTGAAACTCAGCTCCTTCTGAAAATGATGGAAATGACAATATATCACTTGATCTCCATGCAGTACAAAAGTGAAATAATGAATATAGCCATATTTGAGCATACTTAGGATTATCTATTGCATAATTAATATGCAATGAATAATTTAAAACATATTCAGCATATTTCATAAACAGTTCATTGCTATACGCTAGTTTATCAACCTTACTTTTTCTTGCTTTCCTCCTAATTGTAGTATCATACTTGCATTTATCTTTTTTTTGTAATTTTACATAATTAGAGAATTTACCTAAGCAAATTGATGTAGAATCATTTTTTTTGATCTCTTCAAATAATAACTTTTCATGTTCAAACGAATTCAAATCAAATAATTCCTTTTTTCTTTTGTCCAATTTATTACATAATTCAATAAGTGCATTCCCATTTCTATGCACAATAGAAATTAATCTATTTGATTTAGACTTATTTATCTCTATCTTTATAAATTTATCAAATAAGTCTATTGTTTCTGAATAATTATTATTAATATTTATTCTATTTCTATAGTAATAGCAATAATATTTATATGTTGCCTCTTTATCATTATTTATAACAAGATTATATAGTTTTTCCCTTTTAGCTTTTTCCTCACATATTTTTACTCCTTCTTCTTTTAAACAATAATTTCTATTTCCATAGTTATAAACTTTTGAAATATTTTTTCGTATCCATTCAGCATGACATCCGTATTCTGATGCCAATTCTGAAATAGCACAATACTTGTTACTAAAAGCAAAAAAATGTTTTTTCTTATACTTTTCTATATCTTCTTCCTTGATAACATATCTAAATTCGCCTTCTTTAACTACAGTTTCAGTTAATGGAAATTCTCCTTCTTCTATTAATTTTAGTAAAGTAGTATTCGTTATATAGAGTGTTCTTGCAATATGTTCAAATTCTAAATTATATATAGAGTATTTTTTTTCTTTATATTTTTTATTTTCATTCATGTAATAATTATTACTTAATAAATCTTTAACACTATTTATTGATGAATAATAACACGCTCCAAGATAATATAAATTATCAATATTTTTAATTAAGTAATCAGATTTAACTCCATATATTTTAGCCAATGCACTTACTTTTTTATAATCTTCATCAAATTTAAAAAAATAGGTTTTTTTATATAAATCGATATCTTTCTGAGATATAAAAAACGATCTTGTTTTACCTCTTTTTTCATATTTAGAATTAGAGAATACTCCTATATCAATTAATTTTTTGATTTCTTTTGGACTTGTTATTAATTTCTTACATACTTTATTTATATTATAATTAATAGTTTCTTTATTAGATTGCTGTCTCTTGTGTATATTTTTTATTAAATTTATATCACTACAATAAAAATATTTCTTATTTAAAAATATTTCTGGTTTCTTTATATTTAATTGAATTTTTTTATTTACTAAAAAAGTTGCTGGATTCATACCAAATATTTTTTTTATGTCCTTTGTCATAAAGAATTTTTTTTTGTCATAATAGTATTCCTTATCTGATAAGACCCTATTTTTAACAACTTCAAAATCTGATTTCGCTATATAATAACTTTTATTTCCTTTGTTTATTCCCTCCTTTATTATTATTTCTAAGTTTTTAATATACTCAATAGTATTTTTTCTAGTTAATTTAACAACTTTCGATACTTTTGAAATTGAAACTAAACCTTTAAATTCTCGTAGATCATTAACATAATAATATTTTATATTATGAAAATTTGATAAATATTCAATATTTAATAATGATGTCCTACTGATGAACCAAGAATCATTAATTTTCTCGGCTTGCATTTCTTTACATCTTATTTTTTGCATCATTTGATGATAGCTTAGGCTCTTTATATCAGATAACTTTACACACTTCTCATCATCTGTTATTCTAAACACTTCCAATATTATCCCTCTCTTCATTAATCTTATTATTCATCTCCATACCCTTTTCATAAAATTCTGAACCACTTTTATAAATCATCTCTTTGAACTTAGATGTATCTTCTGTGTAAGTTATAGAAGATTCTAGTAAGTTATCCCCCCTAAAAGCACTTACCTGGTGTGCACTATTAGTTGAATCAGCAATAAAATTACTTGCAATACCTCTGCCTAAATGTGTACTCCAATTTTCCATATTTAGAAACATACCATACAGCCTTACTTCTACATTATTACTTCTTAGCAACTTATTTATAAATTCTTTCTTAATTTTTTCAAAATAATAACTGTACATTTTTGAAGTTAATAATTGACCTTTCTTATTTGAAAATAATGCATCACTCCCATCAGTTGCATAATAAGTATTATCAATCAAATGATTTTTTAATAACTTAGGTAAATAATTCCCCACATTATACACAACTTGTTTCCTTTTAGATTTATTTAATGCTTGATTATAATCCTTGTATTTTTCAGATATTATTTCATTATTTATATTTATAGTTAATTTGGTAGTTCCCCAACCAAATGAACTGATAGAACTTCTTCTAGTATTTACAACCTCACTTTTCCTTAATCCACCAAAACATTGAAAAAATACACCTAATGCTATTCTTGGTTCTACTTCTAGTGCTGTTTCGATAAAGGGGATTACAAAATCCTCTTTTAAATGATGTAATCTCTTTTCACTTCTTTTATTTGATGGGTATAAATAATCGCGAAAAATTGTACCATTAATCGGAAGTATGCCTTTTCTGTTTCTATAATTGTTTTCATTATAACTTGGTTTCATTTCATCAAATAACTTAATACCAACTTTATTTAGCAATTCTTTTTTAGATAAAAAGAAATAAAATTTATCCAATGTATTTCTTTCTAACAAAAAATATTTTTCACTACAACCATTAGAAGTTACTGTAGTTAAATAATCTTCTCCATGATATATTTCTAAATTTGAAAAAGTACTTAGTTTATATTTATTATTATTAATTAGAATATAATTTAAAAATCTCATTATAGTATTAGCTTTATTTTTCTGTGTATTATAGCTTTTTTCTTTCCATAACAATATGAACTCACTAAAAGGATGAATTTGTGATATATTTAATTTCAAATCCACTAACTCAAGTAATACTTTTTTACTCTTATATATAATTGATTTATCTTTTTTATTTTTTTCTTTTTCAATAATCGGAGTAACCTTAAATAAATAATTATGTATTTCTATATTTTTTTCATCCGTTCTATTCTTATTAAAATAAACAATTTTTTCACTATCAAATTTCATAGTAATCCCCCTAAAATAAAAAAATGTATATCAAAATAAACTGATGTGGTCTCAGTTTATTTTGATATACATTTCATAATTGGATAAATATAAATTTATCTCTTATTTTCCTACTGATTAATAATATAAATATTACTAATTTAAATTCACCTATTAAATTATCAAATCACTTCAATACTTTTAATTTTATTAAATAAAAAAAGCTATAACAAATAGTTATAGTTAAATAATACCATCTTATCTTATTTATTGTCAATTTATTTTATGCCATAATCTTTCTTACAAATTCTGGACATCTTGCATTAGTAGTTCTACTAACATTTTCCTTATATCCACATTCTCTATCTTGGCATACATTCACAACCCCATTTTTACCTTTTACCTCTAAAAGATATTTTCCGCAGTTAGGGCACTTTTTACCTGTTTTATTGTCATGAATAAATTTACTATTATCTCCCTTAATTGATTCTATTAAGGCAATAGAATAATTTTTCATTTCTTTAATAAAACTACTATCACTCTCTTTTCCTTTACTAATAGCATCTAATCTACTTTCCCATTTTGCTGTTAATAAAGGTGACTTAAGTTCATTTGGAACTAATTCTATTAATTGTTTACCTTTTGAAGTTGGAACTATTTCTTTTCCTTTTTTCTCTATAACAAAAGAGTTAAATAATTTTTCTATTATATCAGCTCTAGTAGCAACAGTTCCAAGTCCTCCAGTTTCATTTAATGTTTTAGCAGCTTCTTTATTAACATTTACGTACTTTTGAGGATTTTCCATAGCTGATAGTAAAGTTCCTTCATTAAATCTAGCTGGTGGCTTAGTTTGACCCTTATTCAAGTTAATAGAGTTTATTTTTATTTTATCTCCCTTATTTAACTTAGGTAAGACTTGCTCTTTAATATCATCTTCCTTCGATGAATCTTCTATATCTTCCTTACTGTAAACTACTTTCCACCCCTTTGATTTTATTACTTGACCCTTAGCAATAAAACTTTCTCCCCCTATTTTAGCAACAATATTTGTTTGTATATATTCAAAAGGAGGTAACATTACACTTAAGAATCTCTTAACTACTAAATCATAGATATTTCTTTCTTCACTGCTAAAGTTTACTGTATTAGGTTTTTGTTCAGTTGGAATTATAGCATGGTGATCACTTACCTTACTATCATCTACAAAACCCTTATGAGCATTTATTCTTCCCCTTAGTATTTCACTTGCAATACTTCTATATTGACCTACTGAAATAGCCTTTAATCTTTCTTCTAAAGTTCCTACAATATCTCTAGAAATATATCTCGAATCAGTTCTAGGATATGTTAATACCTTATGATTTTCATAAAGTCTTTGCATTATTGAAAGAGTTTGTTTTGCTGAATATCCCCATATTCTATTTGCATCTCTTTGAAGTTCAGTTAAATCATAAAGAGCTGGAGCAAATTTCTTTTTAGGTGTTTCTGTAATTGAAACTACTTCTCCATCCTTACCCCTTGTTTTATTTACTATGCTATTTGCAGCATCTTCATTAAATATTCTTCCATTATTATCTTTATTAACATAAGTTAAAGAAAAGCTATTTGCCTTAGCTGATATTGTATAATAATCCTTTGGAATGAAGTTTTTAATTTCCTCTTCTCTACTTACTATCATAGCTAAAGTAGGAGATTGAACTCTTCCTGCTGATAATTGAGCATTATGTTTACAAGTTAAGGCTCTAGTTGCATTAAGTCCAACTATCCAGTCTGCTTCTGCTCTACATACAGCTGCTTTATATAAATTTTCATATTCACTTCCAGGTTTTAAATTCTTAAATCCATCTAAAATTGCTTTATCTGTTTGTGAAGATATCCAAAGTCTTTTTATAGGCTTTTTAACTCCAGCCTTTTCTATAATCCATCTTGCAACTAACTCTCCTTCTCTTCCTGCATCAGTTGCAATAACTATTTCATCTATATCATTTCTATTTAAAAGCTTCTTAACTTCATAAAATTGCTTTGATGTCTTTTTTAAGACTGTTAATTTCATATACTTAGGTAACATTGGAAGTGTTTCCATACTCCAAGTTTTGTATTTTTCATCGTAACCTTCTGGATCTTGCAGTCCAACTAAATGACCAAGAGCCCAAGTTACTACATATTTATTTCCTTCAATATAAGCTCCCTTATTATTGTTAGCTTTTAAAACTTTTGCTAAATCTCTACCAACAGAAGGTTTCTCTGCTAGTACTAATATTTTTCCCATATAAAATGTCCTTTCTTTCTTTAATGTATGTGTCCCACAAACAGCCCAAAATAATTTTTCATTGTGCGACAGCACCATTACATTATCCTATAAGTCTATATTATATCATAAATTAGCAATAATAATGATTTAATGATATAATAACTCATAAATAATTGTGGGGTGGTTTATTATGGTAGAATTATTAAAATTAATAGCTAGTTTTATAAATGATTTACATGACAAAGTATTGGACATAGTAGGAATTGCTGGGTACCCACTTAATGACAAGCAACTGCATTTTATATTTATGGCTGTAATAGGAATATTAATTTTTGCATTTACACAAATAGTCTTTAAGAAACTTGCAAAATATAGCATAACTGCAATTTCATTTATTTACACATTTACAGTAATGGTAGTAATAGTATTTGCAATAGAAATTCAGCAAAAGCTAACTAACAGAGGTAATATGGAATTTGCTGATATAGTTTATGGATTATATGGATTTATTTATGTTTTCTTAATATATTTATTAATTAAATTAATAATATTAGCTATAAAGAAAGCTTATAAAAAGTATTCAAATAATAATAATAGTAT
>OGSQ01000127.1_pt1 | contig 51241 bp, 46 predicted proteins | sample 1573921 | NCBI WGS metagenome assembly OGSQ01 (sample SAMN03295832, study PRJEB24534) | human gut metagenome | isolation source: fecal sample 7 from infant 4 | host: Homo sapiens | place: USA: Pittsburgh, PA | collected 2014-07 | reverse complement strand
AAATAGTTTAAATAAAAATAAATATTTGTATTAAAATTTTGAAATATATTTTTTGAAAATAATTAATATTGATATTCAATATCAATTGTAGTATACTTGTTTTGAAATTGGTAAATTATGCTGATAAAAACCTATAACATTTAATGAAATTTGACATAACTTAACAAAAGATATGAATGGATGCAAAATTACTGCAAAATGGATGTAATAATGGAGACGGAGTGTTAATAAGTGAATAAAAAAAGAATTATAAAGACATGGATTTCAATTATAACATTACTTTTAATATGGATAATTGTAACGGAGCTTAATTTAGTAAGCTCTTATATACTACCATCACCAGCTAAGGTACTTGATAGTTTATATAAAATGACTCTATCTGGAGAAATATTTATAGATATATACATAAGTTTTATAAGAGTAATAAAAGGATTCTTCATAGCAACAATATCCGCATTTATATTAGCAATGCTTAGGATTATACTTCCTAAATCTACTGATTACTACGAGACTATTGTTCAATTCTTAAAAAATATTCCACCGTTAAGTTTAATACCACTATTAATTTTATGGTTTGGTATAGGAGAAACTACTAAGATAGCAATTATAGTGTTAACATCATTTTTCCCTATATATTTAAATACAGTTAAAGGATTTATAAGTTGTGATATCAAGCTTATTGAAGTTGGACAAGTTTATGGATATTCAAGGATTAAAAGCTTTTTTAAAATAAGAATTCCATATGCCATGTCAGATATATTAGTTGGTATGAGAATAGGACTTGGATATAGTTGGAGAGCTATAATAAGTGCTGAAATGATAGCTGCCTCTACAGGACTTGGACATATGATTTTATTTGCTCAACAAATGTCTAGAACAGATAAAGTTATAGTGGGTATTTTAGTAATAGGAGTAGTTGGTTACATGACAGATAGACTATTTGCCTTTGTCATTAGTAAATTATTGAAAGGATCATATAATAATGGTTGGGATTAAGTTAGTAAATGTAAGTAAGGTTTATACTGTTGAAAAAGAAGAGATAAAAGTTTTAGATGGTATTAATTTAGATATACATGAAAATAAAATTACAGTGATTTTAGGGCGAAGTGGATGTGGTAAAACTACTTTACTAAGACTTGTTGCTGGATTAATGAAACCTGATGAAGGGGAAATAAAGGAAACTGATATTAATAGAAAGGCCTATGTATTTCAAGAAGATAGATTAATGCCCTGGTTAAATGTGAAAAAGAACATTACCTTTGGTATAGAGAAGAAAAATATAAATGAAGAAAAAATTAACGATATTATAGAAACTGTAGGTCTTGAAAAATTTAATAGTGCATATCCAAATCAATTATCAGGTGGAATGAAGCAAAGAGTATCTATTGCTAGAGCCTTTGCCTATGAACCAGATTTTATAATGATGGACGAGCCATTTTCTGCATTAGATTATTTTACAAGAGAACAAATGCAAAAAGAATTAATAAAAATACATAATAAGAGAAATTGCCCAATTTTATTTGTAACCCATAGCATAGATGAAGCCTTAGTTCTTGGAGATAAAATAGTAGTTTTAGAAAAAGGAAAAGTTAAATCTCAATATGAAATGGATGAAAAAAATAAAGAACGAGACCTATTAAGTGATAAATATCTAAATATTAAAAAGAAGATAATGAATGACTTAAAGGTTGAATAGATAAAATACATAATTTGGAGGAAAGAAAAATGAAATTAAGAAACAAGGTACTAACATCAATTATAGTAGGTACTGTAATTATGACATCTATGGTAGGATGTTCACAAAAAGGAGATTCTGAAAAATCAGATTTAAGTGAATTAACAATAACTCACGTAACATCACCTTTAAATGTACCAAGCATAGTACAAAAAAATAAAAATATTATAGAAGAAGAATTTAAGAATAATGGCAAGGATATAACTGTCAAATATGCAGAAATAACATCTGGAGCAGATCAAACTCAAGCATTAGCATCAGGTGATGTTGATATATTATATGCTCTTGGAGGAACTTCAGCAGTTTTAGCAGCAGCAAATGGTGCAGATATAAAGGTATTAGATATATATGGTAGATCTCCAGAAGCTTATACTATATATTCAAAGGATGCAAATATTAAAACACCAGAAGATTTAAAGGGTAAAACAGTAGCAGGACCTGTTGGAACTACTTTACACCAATTATTAGTATCATATCTTGAAAAAGCAGGAATGACTATTGAAGATGTGAATTATGTAAATATGTCTATTCCAGATGCAAAAGCAGCTTTAGATGCTGGAAGTATTGATGCAGCATTAGTTGCTGGTGCTAATGCATATAAATCAAAGGAACAAGGATATAACTTAATTACTGATGGAAAAGGCTTAACTGATGGAGTAAATGTAGTTGCTGTTAGAGAAGACTTTTATAATGAACATAAAGAAGAAATAGAATTATTTATTAAGGCTCAATATAAGGTTCTTGATTTTATAAATGAAAATCATGATGAAACAATGGATATGGTTGCTAAGGACCTTGGTTTAGAAAAGTCAGCAGTAGAAGAAATGTTTAAGCAATATGATTTTAATATTGAAATAACAGAAGCTGACCGTACAGCATTACAAAATGTAGCTGATTTTATGTATAAAACTAAAATGATAGATAAAGAATTTAATACAGATTCATTATATTTAAACTAAGTAAATTAAAAAAGTAATTATTTATAATATGAAGTCTAAATGTTATATATTTATACATAACATTTAGACTTCATTTTTATATTCAAAATTTATAAAATTTTACTCTGAGAATAACATGTATAACTTCTGCCTTCTAGTACAGAAATAGATAAATATCATATGAGGGCGACTTGGAGCGTATGCGACGGAGCAACGAATATGATATTTATCTATTCTTTTTATTACGAATAAGATAGTCAAAAGCACTTAATGAAGCTGTGGCGCCAGAACCCATAGCAATGATAATTTGCTTATAAGGGCTATCAGTACAATCTCCAGCTGCAAAAACACCATCTAAACTTGTAGCACATTTTTTATCTACAATTATTTCTCCTATCTTATTCATTTCTAAAGTATTATTAAGCCACTTTGTATTTGGTACTAAACCAATTTGTACAAAGATTCCTTCTAAGGCTATGCTCTTTTCTTCATTTGTATTTCTATCAACATAAACTAGACCATTTACCTTATTAGTGCCTGTAATTTCTTTAACTTGAACATTTTTTAGCACAGTAACATTAGATAAAGAATTTAGCTTTTCTTGTAAAATAGCATCTGCCTTTAATTCAGGTAAAAACTCTAATACAGTTACATGCTTTACAATATTAGCAAGGTCAATAGCAGCTTCAATGCCAGAATTACCTCCACCAATAACAGCTATATCCTTTTCTTTGTAAATTGGACCATCGCAGTGAGGACAATAAGCTACACCTTTATTTTTAAATTCCTTTTCACCAGGTACACCGAGTTCTCTCCACTTTGCTCCTGTTGAAATTATAAGAGTTTTACTTTTAAGAGTAGCATTACTTTCTAAAGTTACCTCTATATAATCATTATTTTTAGTTATTGATTTTGCACTTTCAGAACTAATAATATCAACATTATAGCTTTTCACATGTTCTTCTAAGTTTCTAGATAGTTTTGGACCTTCTGTATATGGAACACTAATAAAATTTTCAATAGCCATTGTATCCATAACTTGACCGCCAAAGCGTTCAACTACTATTCCAGTTTTTAAGCCTTTTCTTGCAGAATATATAGCTGCACTAGAGCCAGAAGGGCCTCCACCAATAACTAAAACATCAAAGATTCCTTTGTCATTAAGAGAAGAACTATCCTTCTTTTCACCAAGCTTTAATAAAATTTCTTCTAGGCTTATTCTACCACTATCAAAATTTTCACCATTTAAGAAGATAGTTGGAACAGCCATAATATCTCTAGATTCAATTTCATCTTTAAAGCTTTCACCATCTATCATACTATGAGTAATTTTTGGGTTTAAAATACTCATAAGATTTAATGCCTGAACAACATCAGGACAATTATGGCAGCTTAAGCTTATATAGGTTTCAAAATTCAACTCTCTATCAATGGACTTTATTCTATTTATTATACTTTCATCTACCTTAGGAGGTCTTCCACTTACTTGTAATAAGGCTAAAACCAAAGAAGAAAATTCATGCCCCAGGGGAACTCCTGCAAAAATTACACCAGTGTCTTCATTCATAGAATTAACACTAAAGCTAGGAGTTCTTTTTAAAGTAGCATTTTCTACATGAATTTTAGAAGACATAGAAGAAATTTCATCAATAAGTTCCGCTACCTCTAAAGAATATTTGTCAGTACCTAGATTCTTCTTTATTAAAATATCATTTTCTAACATATTAAGGTAGGTTGATAGTTGCTCTTTAATATTTTTATCTAACATAATAATTACCTATTAAATTTTGCCAACAAGATCAAGACCAGGTGTTAATGTCTTAGAACCTTCTTTCCATCTAGCAGGACAAACTTCCTTAGGATTATTTCTTACATATTGAGCAGCTCTTAATTTGGTTACTAAAACACTAGCATCACGACCAATATTACCAGCATTAATTTCAATACATTGAATAGTTCCATCTGGATCTATAATAAAGGTACCTCTATCAGCAAGACCAGATTCTTCAATAAGAACATCAAAGTTCCATGAAAGGGTATGAGATGGATCTCCAATCATAATATATTCAATTTTACCAATTGCTTCAGATGTATCATGCCATGCCTTGTGAGTAAAGTGAGTATCTGTTGAAACAGAATAAACTTCAGCTCCAAGAGATTTAAGAGTTGCATATTGATCTTGTAAATCTTCAAGTTCAGTAGGACAAACAAAAGTAAAGTCAGCAGGGTAGAAGCAAATTACACTCCATTTACCCTTAAAATCTTCCTCTGTTACTTCAATAAATTTTCCATTTTGATATGCATCTGCCCTAAAGGCTTCAACTTGCTTTCCGATTAATGACATATATAATCTCTCCTTTATATTTAGGTTAGTTATCAACAAATATTATTAGCTAGATAACTAAGGATTATTCATAGGTAATTTCTCAAAATTAAATAATTTACACTATAAGAAATTAATGGAGTAATAATGGGATAAGTTATTAATTTCTTCTAGTTAAAAAAATACTGCTAGCTTATTTTATACTTTAAGGTAATTTTTAAAGATGAAAAGAATAGTATAGAGTAATAAATACTAGATAGTATCTTACATTATAGTAAAAATTCTTAAGATAATTGTCCTAAACAGGAGAGGAGACAGACAATATGCTTTTAGCTATTAATGAAAATAAATTAAGTGAAAAACTAATTAAATATAGAAGAGAATTACATGAAAATCCCGAATTATCTATGCAGGAGTATGAAACTACTAAAAGAATTATTAATTGGTTAAAGGAAGAAAATATAAATATATTAAATTTACCTTTAACAGTTGGAGTTGTTGCTGAAATAGAAGGAGATTATGAGGGACCTACTATTGCTTTAAGAGCAGATATTGATGCACTTCCAATTATAGAAGAAACAGGTTTAGACTTTGCTTCTAAGAATTATGGTGTAATGCATGCTTGTGGTCATGATTTTCATACTTCAGCAATTTTAGGAGCAGCTATTATTATAAATAAAAATAAATCAAAAATACATGGAAGGGTAAGAATTATATTTCAGCCAGCAGAAGAAAATGCAAAGGGTGCTGAAATGATTATAAATTCTGGAGCTTTAAAGGATGTAAAAGCTATATTTGGAATGCACAATAAACCGGACCTTACAGTAGGAACAATAGGTATAAAAGCAGGACCACTTATGGCAAGTGTAGATAGATTTGAAATAGATGTTATTGGGGGAGGGGGACATGCAGCTATTCCAGAAAGATGTATAGATCCAATTATAGTAGCTAGTGAAATAGTATCTTCACTACAAACAATTATAAGTCGTAATTTAAGTCCTTTTAATAATGCTATTATAAGTATAACTAGGTTTCAATCAGGTAACACTTGGAATGTAATACCTGAAAAAGCTTATTTAGAAGGTACAGTAAGAACATTTCAAAAGGATGTTAGAAAAATAATTCCTGATTTAATTGAGAGAAATATAGAAGGAGTTGCATCAGCCTTTGGAGCCAATGTAGATTTTAGATGGTATCCATATTTGCCAGGAGTTTATAATGATGAAAGCTTTACTAAAGTAGCTACTGAAGCTGCAATAGAATTAGGATATAAAGTTGAATTAGCTAAGGAAAGCACTGGTGGAGAAGATTTTGCATTATATCAAAATAAAATTCCAGGATTTTTTATTTGGATGGGAGTTGAAGGAAGTAGGGAATGGCATCATCCATCTTATAACCTAAATGAAGATGCATTAATTATTGCAGCTAAATATTTTTCTGATTTGGCAATTAAGATATTATCAGAGGTTTACTATATATAGGAAATTAAGGAGCTGTTAATACAGCTTCTTTTAATTATTATAGGAAAAAATATAATTATAGAAAAAAAGTGTTCATATTTAATTGTTAAATTAGTAACTGAGTAATATAATTAATTGGTATAAAATTATAACAAGCGTAGTATTTAGATTCCACAATATCTAAATACTACACTTATAAGTTATGAGATTTTAGAAATTAATTCATTAACTAAATTTTGGATAACTAAATTTAGATTTTGTATATCATCAAAAGAGATATCGTTAATATGTATTCCACAACTTACAATTACTGTACTGTTAAGAGTACTTGACAAGACTTTAGCTACATTTTGAACAATAACATCCTCTTTGTGACCAGTTATTGTTAAAACAGATACTGAAGAACTTATTTTATTTTTATTTTCAAGGCTAGGTCTAGGTATTCCAAGTGCAAGAGCACCTATATGGGGGATATCACCACCATATATGCTTATATTCCAATCATTTCCCATTTGCACTACAGAACAATTAATATCGTAAGTTTTAAATTTTTTAGTTAAGGTTAGCATTTTAGTCCTCCTGTAGGATTAATTATATACAACATTATAACATTTATATAAAAACAATGTAGAACTTAAATCAATAAGGTTAAATTTAGGAGGTAATTATGTCTTTTAAAGATTTACAAGCATTTATAAAAGAGTTAGATAAAAAAGGCGAATTAGATAGAATAAAAGTTGAAGTAGATCCAGATTTAGAAATAACAGAAATAACAGACAGAGTATCTAAAAGTTATGGAAAAGCATTATTATTTGAAAATGTTAAAGGTTCTAAATATCCAGTACTTATAAATGCTATGGGTACATATGAAAGAATGGGAATGGCCTTAGGGGTAAAAAATATAAATGACATGGGGAATATTATAGAAGAGCTTATTGATATGAGTAATTATATGGGGATAATGAATGCAGTTAAATCTCTACCGAGATTAAGTAGAATGATAGGAGTTTTACCAATAAAATTACCAATAAAGGGAGCTTGCCAAGAGGTTATAAATCATGATCCAGATTTAAATGAATTACCTGTGCTTAAATGTTGGCCTGAGGATGGAGGTAAGTTTATAACATTACCTTTAGTTATTACAAAAGACCCAGATACAGGAATACAAAACATGGGTATGTATAGAATGCAAGTTTATGATAAAAATACTACAGGTATGCACTGGCATTGGCATAAAGATGGTAGAGAAATCTACGAACAGTATAAAAAATTAGGTGGAAAAATGCCTATATCAGTAGCCCTTGGATGTGATCCAGCTATAACATATGCAGCAACAGCCCCACTACCAAAAATGATAGATGAAATGATGTTTGCAGGATTTTTAAGAAAGGCTCCAATAAACATGGTTAAATCAATAACAAATGATATTTATGTACCAGCAGATGCAGAATTTATTATAGAAGGATATGTTGATGTAAATGAGGAGTTAAGATTAGAAGGACCATTTGGAGATCATACAGGATATTATTCATTAGCTGATGATTATCCAGTTTTCCATGTAACTTGTATAACACATAAGAAAAATCCTGTATACCCAACTACAATAGTAGGTAAACCACCTATGGAAGATTGTTATATGGGTAAAGCAACAGAAAGAATTTTTTTACCACTACTTAAAATGATGAATCCAGAAATTATAGATATAAACTTCCCATTAGAAGGAGTTTTTCATAGTTGTGTGATTATATCAATAGATAAAAAGTATCCAGGCCATGCAAATAAGATTATGAATTCCGTGTGGGGAATGGGACAAATGATGTACACTAAAATGGTTATAGTTGTAGATAAGGACATAAATCCACAAGATGCAAAGGCTGTAGTTTTAAATGTACTTAATAATATGGATGCTAAGAGAGATATAGTAATAGCTGAAGGTCCATTAGATGCTTTAGATCACGCTTCTAATACACCTTTATATGGTAGCAGGGTTGGTATAGATGCAACTAAAAAATGGCCAATGGAAGTTCAGGATAGAGAAGGTCAAAAGCATATAGAAATTACAAGTAAAATTAAAGAACAGGCAGATAAAATTTGGCAAGAATTTAGAAATAAAGAAGATATAATAGATATAAACTTCCCATTAGAAGGAGTTTTTAATAGTTGTGTAATTATATCAATAGATAAAAAGTATCCAGGTCAAGCAAGGGAGATAATGAAGTCTGTATGGGAAATGGAAGAAAGCATCTATACTAAAATTGTTATAGTAGTTGATAAAGAAGTAAATCCTAAAAATTTATCTATTGTAGCTTGGAAGGTATTCAATAATATTGATGCTAAGAGAGATTTCCTAATATACGATGATAATAGATTAGGAATAGATGCAACTAGAAAATTACCAAGTGAAGGACATACTAGAGAATGGCCAAAGGATATAGAAATGAGTGAAGAGATGAAAGAGCATGTAGATAGAAGGTGGCAAGAATATGGAATTAAGTAAAATAAAAAATAAAATTTTAGATTACGGAACTTTAGTAATGTTCTCACATACTATTTTTTCATTATCCTTCGCATTAATATCAATGCTTATAGCTGGAAATAACAAGTTGAATTTTGCAACTATATTTTGGATATTAATTGCATTTTTAGGAGCTAGAACAGGAGCAAATGCTTTAAATAGAGTTATAGATGCAGAAATAGATGCGAGAAATCCAAGAACAGCAACTAGACAATTACCACAAGGTTTAATGAATAAAAAGGAGATAATAATATTTGTAATAATATGTTTTGCAATTATGGTATTTGCAGCATGGAAACTTAATACTATATGTTTAATACTTTCTCCTATAGCATTATTTTTAATGATTATATATTCATATACTAAAAGATTTACCTGGGCATGTCATATAGTACTTGGAATAACTTCAGCTGCAGCACCAGTAGGAGCTTGGTTAGCTGTTACAGGAAAAATAAGTTTATTACCGTTAGTAATGGGAGCTGCTAACACTTTATGGGTAGCTGGTTTTGATATAATATATGGAGCTCAAGATTACGATTTTGATACTACAAATGGTATACACTCAATACCTGCAAGATTTGGAGTTAAAAATGCATTGCTTATATCAAGAGTATTTCATGTAATTGCACTAATCTGCTTATTTTTAGTTGGATTATTAGCACCTGAACTAGGGATAATATATTACATAGGTTTATCTATAATAGCAGTATTATTTGTAATACAGCATAAATTAGTTAGTCCAGATAATTTAAAAAATGTTAAAGTAGCATCATATAACGTAAATCAAGTTATAAGTATAGTATTTTTACTTGCTGGAGTTATAGATTGTTTATTATAATATGTTGATTATTAATTAAAACATATATAAGGAGGGGACTATGAAAAAAATAGTAGTTGGAATTACAGGTGCAAGTGGAAGTATATATGCTAAAAGACTGATAGAGGTATTAGTCAAAGAAGGTATTCAAATAAATGTAGTAGCAACTGAAAAGGGAAGACAAGTATTTGGATTTGAACTTGGAATTAATTTAAAAACTTGGATTGATGAGCTAAGTTTAACTTATAGCAATATAAAACTTGAAAATAACAATAATATGTTTTCAGGAGTAGCTAGTGGTTCAAATAAATATGATGCAGTAATAATTCTGCCATGTTCAATGGGAACCTTAGCTGAAATAAGTCATGGGTTGTCTAAGAATTTACTATGTAGAGCAGCTGATGTAGCCTTAAAAGAAGGAAGAAAACTAATTTTAGTACCAAGGGAAACACCATTAAATACAATACATTTAGAAAATATGTGTAGATTATCTAAAATGGGTGTAGGAATAATTCCTGCTATGCCAGGCTTTTATCATCATCCTAAAAGTATTGATGAAATAGTGGATTTCTTAATTGGGAAAATATTAGATTATCTAAATATAGAAAATAATTTATTTAAGAAATGGAAGGATACTGAATATGAAGTTTAAAAAATTGCTTACAACATTTATGGCATTAGCTATGGTAGGAACAATGGCAGGATGCACTAAGACCCAAACAGAAGAAGTAAAAGAAACAAAGAAATTAAGCTTTGGTGCAATGGGCTCAATAGATATTGTACCAATAGTAATTGCTAAAGAAAAAGGTTACTTTGAAGAAGAGGGATTAGAATTAGATTTTCAATTATTTACAGCAGCTAAGGACAGAGATGCTGCACTTCAAGCAGGAGAATTAGATGGAGTAATTGCTGATGAAATTGCTATTTCTATCTATCAAAATTCAGGAATTGATATGAAGATTACAGGGGCAACAAATGGTGCTTGGACTTTAGTAGTAGGTAAAGATTCAGGAATTGAAAACTTAGAAGATTTAAAGGGTAAAAAAATGGCTATATCAGAAAATACTATGATAGATTACTTATCAGATTATATAGCTGAAGAAAATGGAGTAAATTCAAGTGAGATAGAAAAGATTGCTATACCAGCAATGCCAGCTAGGTTAGAAGCTCTTAGAAATAAACAAGTAGATGCAGCTATCCTTCCAGCTCCTTTTAATGATACAGCAGTAGCTGATGGTGGTAAGGGATTAGCTGATATAGATAATGCAGATATAATGATATCAGCAATAGGTTTCTTACAAGATCAAATAGACAATAATGAAGAAGCAATAAAAGCTTTCTTTACAGGTTATAACAAGGCTGTAGAATACATGAAAAATACTGACATAAAAGAATATGAAGATATAGTTATAAAAACAGTAGGATATTCAGAAGATACAAAAGGTAATTTAATATTACCAGAACTTAACACAAATTATTTACCAGATGCAGAGAAGGTTCAAGCTGTATTTGATTGGTCAAAAAATAATGGAATAATAGATAAAGATTTAAAAGCTGAAGATGTAATAATTGATAAATTTATTAAATAGCTTGTAGGGAGATTTTATGATACAGATAAAGGATTTATCTGTTTTCTATGAATCTAAAAAGGAAAAAGTAAAAGCACTAGGTCCAATAAGTATTGATATAGATTCACAAGATATATGTGCAATAATAGGACCTTCAGGCTGTGGAAAAACAACTTTATTAAATGTATTATCAGGGATAATAAAAGAATATGAGGGGGAAGTTCTTCTGGATTCAGAAAAGCTTAACCCTTATATTCATAATATAGGTTTAATTCCTCAAAACTTTGGACTTTTACCATGGAAAACAGTAGAAGAAAATTGTATTTTACCATTAAAAATAAAAAAAACTAATGTAAATAATCAAGAAATTATAAGTAAAATGGATTTAATGATGAAAAGATTAGGTATATATGAATTAAAGCAGAGATATCCAAGAGAACTAAGCGGAGGTCAAAAGCAAAGAGTAGCTATTGTAAGAAGCTTTTTAATGAAACCCGATCTTTTGTTAATGGATGAAGCATTTTCAGCCTTAGATGAAATTATAAGAGAAGAGGCAGAAGAGCTGTTTTTAGAAATATGGAATGAAAATAAAAATAATACTTTTTTTGTGACTCATAGTATAGATGAAGCCTTATATATGGGGAAAAAGATTATAGTAATATCTAATACACCTGGGAAGATAATTGATGTTATAGATAATGCTTTATTTAATAATAAAGACTACAAAAATCATCCAAGCTATTCTAATATGTTTTCTTATGTGAAAGGCTTAATTAAAGGTGGGAAAAGTGAATGAAGGAATTGAAGAAAATTTGGATTTTTATTAAGGGATTTATAATATTAAATATTCTTTGGTATATATTTTCTTTAATAATGAATTCTAGAATATTACCTAGTCCACTAAAAATATATGCTAATCTACCAAACTTATTAAAAAACAATTTCTATATACATATATTTGCAAGTTTATATAGAGTAGGAATTGGATTATTAATAGCCTTTATTATAGGAATTACTATAGGGCTTATAATGGGGTATTCTGATAAGGTGAATAAATTATTAAATCCATTAATTTATTTTACATATCCCATACCTAAAATGGCTTTATTACCCATAGCTATGACTTTAGGTGGCCTTGGGGATGTGTCTAAGATTACTATGATAGTTTTAATTACAGTTTTCCCAATAATAGTTTCAGTAAGAGATTCAGTAATTAATATATCTAAAGAAAATTATAATATGTTAATAAGTTTAGGAGCAAAAAGATTAGAATTATTTTACCATGTAACTTTTCCTTCTATACTACCTGATATATTAACTAATATGAGATTATCTATAGGAACAGCCTTTTCAATATTATTTTTTTCTGAAGGCTATGGAACTAGTAAAGGTGTAGGATATTTTATACAAGATGCTTGGTCAAGAATTAATTATATAGATTTGTATTCTGGAATACTTATGTTAAGCATATTAGGATTAATATTATTTATACTTATAGATTATATTGAAAATATAGTTTGTAGATGGAAAAGATAATATATTAATGATTTCAAATGATAAACCACTTTTTTCTATGATTAATAGATAAGTGGTTTTTTTATTACAATGTAATTTAAACAATATTTTCTATATAAATAATTTAAAAAAGTACAGTTATATAGAAAATATTGTAATAATGAGAAAAAAATGTACATAACTAATTGTTAAATTAGAGACTGAGGAATATAATTAAAGTATTAAAAAAATTATTAGTAAAGGGATGAGTTTATGAAATTAGGTACATTTAAAGGTGGTATTCATCCAAAGGATGGGAAAGACATATCAAAAGATCTTCCCATAAAGGAGATTTTACCTAAAGGTAATCTGGTATACCCTATAGCTCAGCATATAGGAGCACCTGCAAAACCAATAGTTTCTCCTGGCGATAAAGTGTTAGTAGGACAAAAAATAGCAGAGGCTACAGGTTTTATTTCAGCTAATATTATATCTTCAGTATCTGGTACAGTAAAAGCTATTGAGCCAAAACTTAATGTTTCTGGTAATAAAGTCATGTCGATTATTATCGAAAATGATAACGAATACAGAAATTTGGAGGGTATTGGCGAAAAAAGAGACTATACTAAACTTTCTAAAGAAGAAATAAGAAATTATATTAAAGAAGCAGGCATTGTAGGTTTAGGAGGAGCTGGCTTTCCAACTCATGTGAAGCTTACTCCAAAGGATGACAATGCTATTGATTATGTAATTGTAAATGCAGTAGAATGCGAACCTTATTTAACTTCAGACTATAGAGTTATGCTTGAAATGCCTGAAAAAGTAATTGGAGGACTTAAAGTTATTTTAAGTTTATTTCCAAAGGCTAAAGGAATAATTGCAATTGAAGATAATAAACCAGAGGCTATAAAAGTTATTCGTAAGGCTGTAGAAGGGGAAGAAAATATTTCAGTAAAGGTTCTTAAAACTAAGTATCCACAGGGAGCAGAACGTTCTGTAATTTTCGCTACAACAGGAAGAAAAATTAATTCAACTATGCTACCAGCAGATGCAGGATGTGTTGTTGATAATGTTGACACTGTAGTATCTATTTACATGGCTGTATGTGAATCAACTCCTCTTATGAGAAAAATAATTACTGTAACAGGAGATGCTATTAGTAATCCTAGAAATTTTGAAGTGAAAATAGGGACAAACTACTCTGAGCTTGTAGAAGAAGCTGGAGGATTTAAAGAAAGACCTGAAAAGATCATTTCAGGAGGACCTATGATGGGAGTAGCTATCTTTAATCTTGATATTCCAGTAACTAAAACATCCTCTGCACTTTTATGTTTTCTAGAAGATGAAGTAGCAAAAAATGAGCCTACAGCTTGTATTCGCTGTGGAAGATGTGTGGAAGTATGTCCAAGCAATCTTATACCTCAAAAAGCAATTGAAACTATAGAAGGCTTAGACAATGAATCATTTATAGCTATTAATGGAATGGAATGTTATGAATGTGGAAGTTGTACTTATATTTGTCCTGCTAAAAGGAGAATTACCCAAGCCTTTAAACAAAGTAGAAAAAGTGTTTTAGATAGTAGGAAAAAGAAATAATACAAATTTTAATTTATAAAAAAACTTAGGGGAAATGAAAAAAATTTATGGGGAAAGGAATTATCTAAAATGAGTGAATTATATAATGTATCAGCATCACCTCATGTAAGAAGTAAAGAAAGTACTAAAACTATAATGGCTGATGTTGCAATTGCATTAATTCCAGCAGGTTTATTTGGAATATATAACTTTGGATTAAATGCATTAAAAATAATATTAATTAGTGTTGCCACTTGCATAATTACTGAATATATCTATGAAAAAAGAATGAAAAAACCAATTACAATAAATGACTATAGTGCATTATTAACAGGTCTGTTATTAGCGTATAATTTACCATCAACTGTACCTTTTTGGGTACCTATAGTAGGTGGAGTTTTTGCAATAATAATTGTTAAGCAGCTATTTGGAGGTCTTGGACAAAATTTTATGAATCCTGCCTTAGCTGCAAGATGTTTTTTACTTATTTCATTTTCAAGAATAATGACAGACTTTGGAATTGCAGCAAATAATACACTTAAAGGAATTATAATGAATGGACATGCAGCTGTAAATGGATATGCTATGGTGGATGGGGTTTCATCAGCAACTATACTTTCAGCAGTTAAAACAGGAGGAGATTATAATTTATTAAGTATGTTTCTTGGAACAACAGGTGGAACAATTGGAGAAACCTCTGTAGTTGCAATTTTAATAGGAGCAATTTATCTGCTTAGAAAAAGAATAATTTCTCTAAAAATTCCTATGACATATATAGGTTCATTTATTGGATTTATTATAATAATGAATCTTTTAGGAGGAAAAGGCCTTAACATAGAATACCTTATAGGAAACATTTTTGGGGGTGGTTTAATGCTGGGTGCCTTCTTTATGGCAACAGATTATGTTACATGCCCAATAACTCAAAAGGGGAAAATATACTATGGAATTTTACTAGGCTTTATTACAGCAGTATTTAGATTTTATGGAAGTTCAGCAGAAGGAGTTTCCTATGCTATTATATTATCTAATATGGTTGTGCCTCTTATTGAAAAATACACTCTTCCAAAGGCATTTGGAAAGGAGGCTAGTATAAATGGCTAAAGGAAAAAGTACAATAATTAAAGATACAATAATACTTTTAATTATAACAATTGTTTCTGGATTTACATTGTCAGCAGTTAATAAGGTTACAAAAGAGCCAATTGCTTATGCTAGAACAGAGGAGAAAAATAAAGCTTATAAAGGAATGTTTAATGAAGCAGAAAGTTTCCAATCAAATGAAACATTAGTTCAAATGTGTGAGTCTTCTAAAGAATTCTTAAAGGAGAAAGGCTTTAATGGAACTACAGTAAATGAAGCTTTAATTGCTAAATCAAATAATGAAGCTATAGGTTATATAATAAATGCTACTTCACCAAATGGATATGGCGGAAATGTCGAAATTTCCCTTGGACTTGATAAGGAAGGTAAAATTCAAGGATTTGAAATACTTTCAATTAGTGAAACAGTAGGACTTGGTATGAAGGCTAAAGATGATGAATTCAAATCACAATTTGCAGGTAAAAAAGTTAAAGAAATAAAATATACAAAATCAGGTGCATCTAAGGAAGACGAAATTAATGCTATAAGTGGAGCTACCATTACAACTTCTGCTGTAACTGAAGCTGTAAATTCAGCATTAGTATTTGCCAAAGAAAATATTTTAGGTAAGGAGGCTTTTTAATAAATGAATAAATGTACAGAACGTATTTATAATGGAGTAATTAAAGAAAATCCTACTTTTGTAATGATGCTTGGATTATGTCCTACAATGGCAGTAACTACTGCTGCAATTAATGGAATTGGTATGGGACTTTCAACCACAGCAGTTTTAGTAGCTTCAAACTTACTTATATCAATGCTTAGAAAAGTTATACCTGATAAAGTTAGAATGCCTGCCTATATAGTTATAGTAGCTTCTTTTGTTACAGTAGTAGAAATGCTATTAGAGGCATATTTTTATGAAAGTTTATATAAATCCCTTGGTATTTATATACCACTTATAGTTGTTAACTGTATAATCCTTGGAAGAGCAGAAGCCTATGCAGCGAAAAATGATGTGGTATCATCTATTTTTGATGGAATTGGTATGGGACTAGGCTTTACAGTAGGACTTTTAGTTATTGGTGCTGTAAGAGAAGTAATAGGAAGTGGACAATTATTTGGACTTAATATATTACCATCTTCTTATGAACCAGTATCAATATTTGTACTAGCTCCAGGGGCATTTTTTGTAATTGCATTTTTAACAGCCCTTCAAAATAAATTTAATGCACCTAGTGCTACTAATAAGAAGAAGTCAGAAGATAATTGCACTTCAGGTTGTGCTGGATGTACTATTTCAAGCTGTAGTTCAAAAATTGAAATAGTAAATGGAATTGATGAGGGAGGTAAATAATTATGGTAAAAGATTTAATTTTAGTTTTAATAACTACAATTTTTATAAATAATGTATTACTTAGTCAATTCTTAGGTCTTTGTTCTTTCTTAGGAGTTTCAAAAAAGACAGAGACAGCAGTTGGAATGGGAGGAGCAGTTATCTTTGTAATAACATTTTCTTCTGCAATTACTAATCTTATTTATAATTTTATACTTGTAAAAGTTAATCTTGAATATATGAAGACTATTGTATTTATAGTAGTAATAGCTGCTTTAGTTCAATTAGTGGAGATGATTCTAAAAAAATATATTCCTAGTTTATATAAGGCTCTTGGAGTTTATCTTCCTCTTATAACTACAAACTGTGCAGTTCTTGGAGTTGCTCTTACAAATGTACAAGTACAATATACAAGTAATCTTCAAAGCTTTATTTTTAGTATAGTATCAGGCCTTGGCACATCTATAGGATATTTAGTTGCAATTTTAATACTTGCAGGAATAAGAGAGAGAATAGAACATAATGATATACCAGAATCTTTTAAAGGTATGCCTATAGTAATAATATCCGCAGGACTTATGGCAATTGCTTTTATGGGATTTGCTGGGCTATAAGGGGGATAGAAAATGGGAGAGATTATAATAGCAACAGCAGTTTTAGGGGGAATTGGAATTATTATTGGTGTTCTTCTTGGAATTGCAGGAGAGAAGTTGCAAGTAGAAGTAGATGAAAAAGAATTGAAGGTAAGAGAACTACTTCCAGGTAATAACTGTGGAGGATGTGGCTTTCCAGGTTGTGATGGGTTAGCTAAAGCTATAGCATCAGGAGAAGCAGCTGTTGATAGCTGTCCAGTTGGAGGGGTAGCAGTAGCTAATCAAATAAGTGAAGTTATGGGAGTTGACTTAGAAGAAAGCGAAAAAAGAGTAGCCTTTGTAAGATGTGGAGGCACTTGTGAAAAATCTAAGAAAAAATATAATTATTATGGAATAGAAGATTGTGCTAAGGCTGTAATTGCCCCAGGGGGAGGAGATAAAGGCTGTTCTTATGGATGTTTAGGTTATGGTTCTTGCGTAAGAGATTGTTTATTTGATGCTATTCATATAATAGACGGAATAGCTGTAGTAGATAAAGAAAAATGTGTTGCTTGTGGAAAATGTATAAAAGCATGTCCTAAGAACCTTATAGAAATGATTCCATATAGTGCTGAATATCAAGTTCAATGTATGTCTAATGACAAGGGTAAAGAAGTAAAATTAGTATGTGATGCAGGATGTATAGGCTGTAAATTATGTACTAGAGTATGTGAAAGCGATGCTATTACAGTAGAAAATAATTTAGCTAAAATAGACTACGATAAATGTATAAACTGTGGAAAGTGTGCTGAAAAATGCCCAGTTAAGATAATTAAGTATAGTAGTACTATTGATTCAAACATTAAGATATCAGTTTAATATAATAATTATTTAAATAAAAATAAGCTATTAGTTAATTAAAAAGCTAGTAGCTTATTTTTTTTGAAGAAGAGTTTTAATTTCATTTATTTCCTTGGTTAATTCCTGAACTTGCTTTTCTAATTCTTCTATTTTATTGGCATTACCTTTTGAGTTAGAGTTTCTTGATGAACTTTGAGAATTTGATCCACTTGAAGGACCCTGTGCATTGGATGGATTTGCTGTATATGCAGCTGTACTTGGAGCGGCAGAGCTACAAAAAGGATTATCAATATTACGAGTATTAACATCATAATATCTACCAGGACCAGATTGAAAATATTGTTGTTGAGCATTATAAGTTTCGATAGCTTGCCCAACTAATTGTAGCCAGTTACCAATGGCGTTTTGAACATTAAAGGGAATACTTCCAGCTACTATATTTCCCAGTATTTCACCTATAATTACAAAAAGTTCAGGGTGCAGGTTTTGGAAACCATTTGGTATATCATTACATCCATAGTAATTAGAATTATAATTACTATTGTTGTTATTACTACTATTATCAGTAGTATTATTACTCTCATCATTATCATTGCAATTATTACCTTTTCCATGGAAAGAATTAGTATAACCGCAAGCTCTAAATAAATCTTCGAAATTTCCCCAACCATTAAAATTCATATTTTTACCTCATTAAAAGTGATTATATTTATTATATTAAATATTTCCTTAAAGGGTGTTTTTTAATTGCTTATAAAATCCTTGGGAAAAGTTGTAGAGAGATTATAAATAATAAAAACTTTGAAAATAAAACTATTACATTATAAAAATAATGATATAATATACCTAAGTTATTTAGAAAATAATTCCTAAAGAGGGTATTAATATAGAAGGAGGAAAGAAAATGAGCAATATTATTTTAGTGGCGGAAACAGGCTCAGATATTCCAAAGGATATTGCAGAAGAAATGGGGATTTTTCTTGTTCCAATGCATGTTACCATGGGAGAGAATACTTACGATGATGGAACTTTTCCAGTAGAAGAAGTTTGTGAGTATTATAATAATACAAATAAAGTACCAAAAACCAGTGGAAGCTCTCCACAGGATTTTATAAAAGTATTTGATGAAATTCATAGTTTGTATCCAGATAAGCAAATACTACATTTAGCATATTCTGCTGTAACAACTTGCTCTTATCAAAGTGCAATAATAGCAGCTGAAAATAGAGATTACATTACAAGTTATGATACTAAGAATGTATCAATAGGACAAGCAGCCATTGTAATTAAAACAGCTAGGTATTTAAAAGAAAATCCAAAGGTAACTATGGAGGAACTATTAAAAGAAGTGAATAAAATACGTGATAGTTGTCAAATGTGTTTTGTTCCTGATGAATTAGAGTATCTTAGAGCTGGAGGACGTGTAAGTAATGCAGCCTTTATAGGTGGAAAAATCCTAAAGATACATCCAGCAATTGAAATTGAAAATGGATACTTAGTAGCTAAGAAAAAGTATAGAGGAAAAATGGAAAGTATAGTTGAAAAATTAATAGAGGACTTTGACTATATTAAAAATTTAGATAAAAAAGAATTATACTTATTATGGTCCATAGGATTATCACAAGAGGTTCGTAAAATAGCTGAAGATAAGGCAAAGAAAATAGGTTTTAAAATAATTAATTGGATGCAGCCAGGCTGTGTAATTACTTCTCATGGAGGACCAGGCTCCTTTGGAATTGTAGGCTTTTCTAAAGAAGTTTAAGAATTAAATTAGATTATAATAACTATTAAGTATAGACATTAATCACTTTATGATATATGTCTATACTTCTTTTGTGAAAAAATATTCATTTTAAATATTCATTAAAAATGGTATTATGTAAATATTAAAATAATAGGGGGAAGTATTTATGGAGAATAATTCAGTTTCACAAAAGTCTTCTAAATCTGTAGTGGCAATTGTATTAGCTGTAATAGGTTTAGTAGGAGGTATATTAAGTCCATTAATAGGATATATATTATCAATTATAACTATAGTAATGTCATTAAGAAAGAAAGCTTATAAAGAAGATAAAAAGTTTATAATATCTCTTGTTTTAGGAATAATAGTTTTAATTGTAAGTCTTGTTTCTCATATAGCTGGTATTATATTGTTATTAAATGTTTAAAAATTAATTTGTAAAAGTAGATATTAATTATAGAAAAGTTATCTATTAGTAGAAAAGCTAATAGATAGCTTTTTTATTATGTATATAATTATAAAAACTAATCTTAATATCTTAAGATAACTTAAAACTCTTAATAATCTTGCAATATATATTAAGGAATGATATAAGTAAAATAAATACATTTTTTATTATGTATTGTAGATACTAAAAAGAAAAGAGGAATTGGTATGAATAATAAAGCATATGAAGAAATGCTAGTTGAAGATAAATATAAAGAAGAATATACAGAAAAGAAATTAGTGGACAAGATAAAAAAGAATTTTTCTAAGGCAGGAGCATCAGTTGTATATGCAGTATTACTATTGTTTTATTCTTTAAAGGATCCAAATGTTCCAGCTAAAGCTAAGGCAACTATAATAGGAGCTTTAGGATATTTTATTACACCATTAGATCTAATTTTAGATGCAGTACCAGTAGCAGGTTATACTGATGATTTAGCCACAATAATGCTTGCATTAGGAGTTGTGGCAATATATCTAACAGATGAAACTAAAGAAAAGGCTAAAAGGAAGACAAAACAATTATTTGGTAATATAGGAAATGATGAATTTGAAAAAGTTGATAATAAGATAAATTATAATAAATAGAAAAATTAATTTTATAATAGAGAAAAATAGTAAACTTAAATTAATAACATTTAAGTTTATTATTTAATTTAAGTAGGAAATGGTTTTTAGCTATTTTCTACTTTTTTTATTTTTATTTGTAAATGTTATAAAAATTCTTTTATAACAATACTTTAAATTTTACTTAAAAATATTAGAGGATAAAGTAACTAATTAATATTATTATTAATAGCTAAATTTAAAGTAATAAAAGTAGAAATTTGTAATTTTATATAAAAATACTATAATTAATAGTGAAGAAGGTAATTTATTATGGAAAAAAGGATAAAAAGTAATTTAATAAAAGAAAATAAAAAATTCAGTGGAAAAGAATTTTTAAAGTTTGTAGGACCAGGAATATTAGTAACTGTTGGATTTATAGATCCAGGAAATTGGGTATCTAATATTTCAGCAGGATCTGAATATGGATATAAATTATTATGGATAGTAACCTTATCAACAATAATGCTGATAATATTGCAACACAATGCAGCACATTTAGGAATAGTTACAGGTCTATGTATTTCAGAAGCCATAACTGAATATATAAAACCTACCATAGGTAAAATAGTAACTTCAACAGCAATATTAGCTGCAATAGGTACAGCTATGGCAGAAATTTTAGGGGCTGCAATAGGCTTAAAGATGCTTTTTAATATTCCCATAAAATTAGGGTCTTTAATAGTATCAATTCTTATAATAATTATGTTATTTTCAAATTCCTATAAGAAAATAGAAAAAATTATTATTGGATTTGTATCAATAATTGGACTTTCTTTTATATTTGAATCTGCTTTAGCTAATATTAATTGGGGTGAAGCTGTTAAGGGTTGGGTAGTGCCATCTATTCCAATGGGCTCTTTACCAATAATAATGAGTGTACTTGGAGCAGTAGTTATGCCTCATAATTTATTTTTACATTCTGAAGTAATTCAAAGTAGAGAATGGAATTTAAAAGATAAATCTATTATGGAAAAGCAATTAAAATATGAATACATGGATACAATTTTATCTATGATAATAGGTTTTATTATAAATAGCGCAATGGTTCTAGTATCAATAACATTCTTTAAAAATAATATTTCAGTATCAGAACTTGAACAAGCACAAGAAATATTAAAGCCATTACTAGGAAATTCAGCAGCCATAATATTTGCAATAGCATTACTTTTTGCAGGAGTAGCATCTTCTGTAACAGCAGGAATGGCAGGAGGCTCTATATTTGCAGGACTATTTAATAAGTCCTATGATATAAATGAAAAACATAGTAAAATAGGAGTGTTAATTACAATTATAGTTGCATTAATAATAATATTCTTTGTAAGCAATCCATTTAAAGGACTTTTATATTCTCAAATGCTATTAAGTGTACAACTTCCAATAACTATTTTTACTCAAATATATTTAACATCATCAAAAAAGGTTATGGGAGAATATAAAAATACTTTAGTAGAAAATATTTTGCTATGGACAATAGGTGGAATAGTAACTGCTTTAAATATTATGCTATTAATAAGTTATATTTAAAAATAATTTCTAGAAAATTAAATTAGAATAATTATGAATGTAAAATAAAAAAATCTACTGTTAATATTTAAATTAGCAGTAGATTTTTTTGCCTAAGTAATTTTAATATACTTTATCACCATTAAAAATTGAATTCTTAACAACTACATAATCAACAGTTCTTATTGCCTCTAACTTTTTACCACCTGCATAAGAAATAGATGATTGAAGGTCTTGTTGCATTTCAATTAAGGTATCTTTTAAAGAACCTTTATAGTCTACAAACATTTTCTTACCTTCAACATTTCTTCTTTCACCCTTTTGGAATTCAGAAGCAGAACCAAAGTATTCCTTATAAATCTTTCCGTCTTTTTCAATAGTTTCCCCTGGGGATTCTTCATGTCCAGCAAATAGTGAACCTATCATAACCATAGAAGCACCAAATCTGATTGATTTAGCTATATCCCCATGAGTACGAATACCTCCATCTGCAATAATTGGTTTAGTTGCAGCTCTTGCACACCAACGAAGGGCAGCTAATTGCCAACCACCTGTACCAAAGCCTGTCTTAATCTTAGTTATACATACTTTTCCAGGACCAATTCCTACCTTTGTAGCATCTGCACCAGCAGTTTCAAGCTCTTTTACTGCTTCAGGTGTTCCAACATTTCCTGCAATAACAAAGCTTTCTGGTAAATGCTTTTTAATGTGCTTAATCATATTAATAACTGCATTAGAATGTCCATGAGCAATATCAATTGTTATATATTCAGGAGAAAGATTTTCTGCTTTCAATTCTTCAATAAAGGCATATTCTTCCTCTTTAACTCCAACACTTATAGAAGAATATAAGTTTTTCTCTTTCATATCTTTAATAAAAGCTATTCTTTGCTCTGGCTTGAAACGGTGCATTATATAAAAGTATCCATTTTCAGCTAGATAAGTTGCAATTTTTTCATCTATAATAGTTTGCATATTTGCAGGAACTACAGGTAACTTGAAGGTTCTTCCTCCAAATTCTATAGATGTATCACATTCAGAACGACTGTTTACTATACATTTTCCTGGTATTAATTGTATATCTTCATAATCAAATACTTTATCCATTTTAACCTCTTCTATACGAATTATTTTTATAAATATAAATTTATAGTTCGCAAACAAGGTATATTATACATATATTTAATAGATATGTCAAAAGATATGAAGTGTTTTTTCTTGATTATCCGAAAGAAAAGAATAATGTGTATTACCTTTTGTATATAACTTAATTGCAAATTTATATATTTCATTTAAAATTAAAATTATAGTAAATAGATAAAGGGAGAGGCAAAATGAGAATTTATTATTTTACATCCACAGGAAATTCATTATATGTAGCTAAAAAAATCAAAGAATCAGTAGAAAATTGTGAGTTAATCTCTATACCAAAGGCTTTAAAAGAAGAGGATTTTAATGTAGAAGATAATGTAATAGGCTTTGTATATCCAATACATTGTGGCTCATTACCTATAGTAGTAGAAGATTTTATATCTAAATTACATATAAAGGGAAAATCATATATTTTTGCAGTAGGAGTTACTGGAGGGGGAAAAGCTAAAATAAGTTTTCCTCACATTAATGAAGTCTTAGGGGATAAGGGTAGTCTTAGCAATTACTTATGTGTAAAATATATTTCAAATTATACAAGGGCAGGGAAAAATCCAACAAAGGAAAGAGCGCTTAAAGCTATAAAGTTAAATGAAGGTATAATAGATAATTTTATTAACAGTATTAAAAATCAAGAAGTAAAGACTGTGGATTATAAGGCTAGTAAGAAATTAATATATAATGGATGGAAAAACTTATTCAAGAATAAAGATAAAGGATTTAATGTTAATGATAAATGTATAGGCTGTGAAATGTGTAAAATAATTTGCCCGGTAGATAATATTAAAATGATAAATAATAAGCCAACATGGTTAGGAAATTGTACAGACTGTATGGCATGTATAAATATATGTCCTAAGGAAGCTATAAATATTGGTAATTCAACTTTAAAGAAAAATAGATATAGAAATCCATTTATTGAAGTTAAAGAGCTAGTATCTAATGACTAAAGCTAAAGGAACTATACTAAAACTAAAGAGAAAGTTGGAGTTATTATATGAAGAAAATAGATAATATTTTAAAGATAAAAGAATATGATAAATTTAAGTGTATAGCAGATAAATGTAAATTCACCTGTTGTAATGGTTGGGATATAAATGTAGATACTAACACCTACAACAAGTGGAAAGAAAAGAGTGAACTGAATTATCTTTTAGATAATGTAAGATTTATAAAAAGTAATGGAGAAAATAGTTACTTAATTAAAAAAGAAACAAAGGGAGTATGTCCTTTATTAAGTGATGAAGGATTATGCAATATAGTTTTAAATCATGGTGAAGAATATTTATCTTCAACTTGCAAAAGTTTTCCTAGAATAGAAAATAATTTTGAAGATGTAAAAGAGATGACTTTATCATGCTCATGTCCTGAAGTGGTTAATATAATTAGCAATATGAAGGAAAAGATTTATATAGAGTCTAATGAAGCTTTATCTTATATTGAGGATTTAGGCTCATTACAAATAAGAGAAGCTTTAGTTAATATACTTCAAAAGGAAGATATAACTTTAGAAAATAAGCTTATTCTTTCTTACAATATACTTTTTAATATTCTTAATAGTGATGATTTAGACTACGAAGCTTTAATAGAGTTTTTAGAAAATTATAAATCTGAAAAATATATAAAAGAAGAATCAAATAAATATAGAAGCAATGAAAATATGGACAATAAGAAATACTTAAAAGAAATAAATTCATTATTTATAGATATAATAGAAAACTACAGAAATGTTCCTCTTTTTAATGAGGATTTAACTGATATTTATAAATTTGCAGAAGAAATTAATATAGAAAAGATTTTCAATAATTGGAGAGAAGTTAGGGATTTATTTAAAGAATATGATCCTTTAATGGAAAACTGCATTGTATCAAAGGTTTTAAGTAGCTGTGTTAGTGATGATTTAGAAGAGATAATTATTTCCTTGGAAATAATTATACTGGAGTATTTATTTATAAGACATGCTGTATTATTAAATTACTGTATTAATGAAAATAAAGAAATTAGCATTGAAGATCTAAAAGACTATATTGTAATTTTTTCAAGAATTATAGGTAATAATTCTGATGCAGTAATGGAATTTTTATTAGATATTTTTGAAGATGAGATATTAGATTTTGATTATATTTCTTCTTTAGTTTTAATCTAATAGAAATAATTTAAAGATAATTATTTTTTTGCTATATTAAAGTACATTATACAAGGGTAAGAGGGATGTAATGAGAAGTTATAAAGAATATATAAATAATTTAGATGATTATAAGGATATAGATTTACTTAATTCAAGTGGAATAATTAAAATTAACCTAGGAAATGATTCATTTATAACATATGGTAATTCAATAGTTGGTGCTTTTACAACAATATTAATTCAACTTGAAAATAGAAAAGGTGCTAATAAAAAGTTACAAAATGCATATGATGCCATAGGAGATGCGGGTATAAATATAGATATATTAGAAGTTGGAGAAAAGATGAATTTAAGAGAAAAATCCAAGGAATATATAGAAAAACTCAAACCAACTTTAAATTATCAAAGAAATGTAATGGGCTTTAGTGAAGAACATAAAAAACATCTATCTGAATGTAAAAAAGGCGAGAAGCATAATAGGGTAAAACTAACTGAAGAAGAAGCTAAAGAAATAAAATATTTAGCTATACATACTGGAATGACATCGGTAGAAATAGGAGAAATTTTTAATATAAGCGATTCGCAAGTAAGAAAAATAAAAGCAGGAATAGCATGGAGCCATATTATAGTATAAAAAATATATATAAATATTCAAAAAATCTAGTAATGGTTACATAATGAGTTAAGGTTACAAAGAAATACAAGGGCAAAAGGGAGAACATATAATGGAAGAAATAAAAAGTAGGATAAGAAAATTTAGAGAAGATAGAGAATGGGACCAATTTCATACACCATCTAATTTAGCTAAGGCAATAAGCATTGAGTCAGGAGAATTGTTAGAGCATTTCCTGTGGGATGATAATTATGATAAAGAAGAGGTATGTGATGAATTAGCAGATGTTATGGTTTATTGCTTACATATGGCGGATTCTCTAGGTGTTAATATAGAAGATATAATTAATAATAAAATGGACAAGAATGAAAAGAAATACCCAGTGGAAAAAGCCAAGGGAACAAGTAAAAAGTACACAGAACTTTAGGATATTATGCCCAGGGGCATTAGTGGGATACTAGTAGCCCACTTGCTTAATATCTTTGAGAGAAGATTATTCAGATTTACATTAAATAAATAAAAACATCGGTTCGCTAATCGGTGTTTTTTTCTTTGTTTCAATATATCAAATTATACAAATATGATAAAATATAAGTAGAAATATATATCAAAATAGATAATATTTTGTAATACTTTTAAGATTTTTTAGTGCTGTTTATATAATATAAAAATAATTAATAAAGGAGATAAGTATGATTTCGTGGATTGTGGATAGATATAAAACGATAAAAAAACTTTCTTCAACTAATAATTCAGAGGTTTATTTATGTAAAGATTACGGTGAAGAAAATGAGTTAGTTGCTGTAAAAATATTTAAATATGATTCAGATAATAAAATGTTAGAAAATTACTTTAAAAGAGAATGCGAAGTTTTAAGTTTATTACGACAAGATAATATAGTTAATTTATTTGATGAGGGATATGATAGAGAACAAAAATTATTTTATATAGTTTTAGAGTACATTGAAGGAAAAACATTAAAGGAGATTATTAATGATAAGTCAATAAGATTCTTTGAAAAAGAGTCTTTGGCTTTGCAAATATTAGATGCTATAAACTATGCACATAGTCAAAATGTATTACATAGAGATCTTAAACCATCTAATATTATGATTACAAACGAAGGTAAGGTAAAGATTATTGATTTTGGGATAAGTAAAATTATGGATTCCTTTAGAACAGATGGAGAAAATTTTACTATACAAGCATTAACATTAAAATATGCATCTCCTGAGCAAAAGTTAGGAAAAGCATTAACATTTCAATCAGATATTTATTCTCTGGGTTTAGTTTTCTGTGAATTATTTAATGGAAAATTTTTAGATACAAACACTTCTATAAAGAAACAAATTATGAATTGTGAATCATTATCAGAAGAAAAAAGAGAAATAATTGTTAAAATGGTTGAGGAAGATGTGGATAAGAGGACAACTAACATATATAAAGTTCAAAATGACTGGAAAAAGTGTGAAAGCAAAAAAAGAGAAGGATACTCCTTAGGATTAACAACAACTGCTATGAAAAAATTGGTAAAACTAGGGATGATAGATAAAGAAAATAGAACTCTTGCCATTTCCTTTATATTAGATGATTTGAGTAATGATGTATATTTTGCATCAGCAAAAAATGTATATGAAGATAAAGATGAAAAAAAATATTTATTATTTGGTAAACAGGTAGAATATAATTGTGTGTTAGATACTTTTACTATGAATAGTTTGACAATAGTATCTGTTACTATTCCAGATACATATTTGTTAGATTTAAGAAAAGATAATTTTGGGATGAAATGTGATAAAAAATTTTATTTTGAATTTAGTAACAGAAAAATAATTAATATTAATAATCTTATAAATAAATACACTGAAATACAAAAAAAGATTGATGTAGAAAGTAAAAATAATATAATTACAGAAGAAATTATAAAAAAATGGAATAACATTTTAGAAATTCAAAAAGAATTAAATGAGAATAATAGAAATACTTTAAGGTATTCAGAATTTAAATATAATTCTATAGATAGACGACTAATATTAAAAATAAAAGATCAAATTGATGATGTTCAATTTACTCAAGAGCAAATGATGGTTATAACATTGAAGGATGGGAGAGGCTCAAAAACAGGTAGGATAGGTTATTTTAGTAATTTTAAAAAAGGATATTTATATATAGATGTTATTAGAGGATTAGATATTGACATTTTTGCTAATAGTGGCGAAGTATCAGTAGATACAGCTTTTATGGATAACTTGATTATTAAACAAGAAAATTCATTGAAAAAAGTAAAAAATAATGAATGTGTTAATAGGAATTTACCTAAGTTACTATCAGATCCTAATAGTGCTAAGATTATGTACTTATCTCACAATTTAAAGTTTAGAAATAAGATATTAGATGAAAATAAAAAAAGGATAATAGAAGAAGCATTAAGTTCAAAAGATATTTATTTATTACAAGGGCCACCAGGAACAGGAAAAACTACTTTTATTAGTGAGTTGGTTATTCAACAATTATCTTTAAATCCAAACTCTAAAATATTAGTATCATCTCAATCCAATGTGGCAGTTAATCATGCTATGAGCAAAATTAAAGAAGAAGATCCTTCTATAAAGGTAGTAAGGCTTGGTAGAGAGGAAATGATTTCTAATGGTATGGAAAATTACACTATTAATGCTCAGGTAGATTATATTATTGAAGAGATAAAAAATAAAGTGAATAAATATTTTAATTACATAAAAAATAAAAATTTTGATAAAGAATTATTTGAAAAATATAATATTTTAAATGAAATATTATCCATTGAAGAAAATATTAAAAATTTAAGAACTGAGATTTTTCACCATGAGGAATTTAAAGCTAATAAAGAAAAAGAATATTATGATAAAAAGTCAAAGTTAAGTAGGTTAGAAGCTTTAAAAAATAGTTTTTATAATATTGAATTATCAAAATCAAATAAATTTATGGAGCAATTTATAGATGAATACATACAGTTAGGTGAATACTTTATAAAACAATGTGAAACTTTAATTAAGTTAGAAGAAGAATTAGAAATAATAAAGAGATATATTGATGAAAAAAATAATAAGTTAAAAGAATTTGAAAATGATTTAAAAGCTGGATACGATATTCTTGATATAGGTAAATATAAAAACATTGAAGAGTATAGAATTGATCTTGAGGCAAAAATAGAAAAACAAAAGAAAAAGTTTGATAAATTTTCTAAGTTTGAAAGATTGAAGAATGATTGGTTAAAAAGAATAAATCAATCTGAAGAAATAGAAAAAATTTTAATTGAGGAAGTTAGTGTTATAGGAGCCACTTGTATAGGCATAGCTGGTTATTCTAATAACTTTAATTTAAAATTTGATTTAGTCATTATTGATGAAGCAGGAAGAGCTACTCCACCAGAATTATTAGTTCCAATGGTACTAGGCAAAAAAATAGTTCTAGTTGGGGATCAAAAACAACTTCCACCTGTAATTGATAAATTATTATCAGATGAAGTTAAAGTGCGTCATAATTATAATAAAAAAGAAATCGAAGAGAGTCTATTTGCTTATCTTGAAAAAAATTTAAATTCTGATTGTAAAAATATATTGAGAGAACAATATAGAATGAATCCAGTAATAGGGGATTTAATAAGTAGAATATTTTATAATGACAATATTATTTCAAAGGTAAAGATGGAGGATAGAAAGCATTGTTATGATGAATTTGAAAATAATGCAATAGTATGGATAGATACTAAAAATGTTCCAGATAAATTTGAGGAATCTATAGGAACTACTAAACAAAACTCTCTAGAAGCAAAAGAAATTGTAAAATTGTTAATAAAACTTGATACTAATTATTTCGATAAAAAAATAAAAAAAACAGTTGCAGTTATAGCTGGGTATAAAGCACAAAAAAATCTTATAAATAGGCTAATTGATAGAGAGGGAATTAAATTTACTAACATTGCAATTGAAGTAGATACAGTAGATGGTTTTCAAGGAAGAGAAACTGATATTGTAATTTATAGTATTGTTAGAAGTAATAATTCTGGAAATATAGGATTTTTATCTGATGAAAGAAGGTTAAATGTTTCTTTATCAAGAGCGAAAGATCTACTTGTTATTATTGGTGATAGTAAGTGTGTGTTAAAGAATAGAAATAATACATTTCATAAAGTATATGACTATATTGAAAGTAATGAGTACTGTAAAGTAGAGGTGATTTAATTTGCAAAATATAGAAAGAATAACATCTATAGAACAGTTAGCATCTAGTTATGCAGATTCTATAAAAGGATATAGATTAGCTACTTACTATAAAGCAGCATTTCCAGTATATAGAATTAAATGTGAAATTATCTTACAAAGAAAAAAGGAGTTAGGTTTAATTCAAGAATTTTGTTTAAAATATATTAAAGCTGGAGCTAAGAATACTGATAATTTAATGAATTTTTTGGGCTTAGAAGAGAAAGTTATTATATCAAATATTTTAAATTTACATCAATTAGATATGGTTAATTATAAATTTGGAACAAAAGAAGTTATTTTAACTTCAAAAGGAATAGAAGCTTTAGAGAAAAATAATTTTTTAGCTCCAGAACAGCTAGATTATACATTTTTAATAGATGGAATAACAGGAGAATATCAAATTAATGAAAGTTTAGATAAGGGGGAAAGAGTTAGAAGATCATTTCATATGATTCCGTTTATTGAGAATAAACCAGAAATTGATGAAATAGATTTAAATAAAATTAAAAAAGTTGCAAATAAGCAGCAGAGACTAAATAATAACAATTATTTAGATGGAGATATATTATCTATAAAAAGTATAGATAATATAGAAAAAGTATATAGGAAACTAAATGTTTTAGTATTTACAAATGATAAAGGTGATTTTGAAATACAAGTATATGATATTAATAAAAGAATGCAACAATATGAAACTAAATTAATATCATTGATAGGTAAGAGATTCAATATAATACCAACAGTCGAATTTGATAGTGAAATAGATAATAAGGGAACATCTCTGATTAATGAAGCTAAAATAAGAAAAAAAGCAGAAGAAGCTCATGAAATTTTAGATAATATTAAAGAGATTGAATCAAAAGTTAAGGAAATTGAAAGTATTGATGTTGAATCTGATGAAGAATATTTAACCAAAACTATGCAGATAGATCGATTGAAAAAAGAATTAGAAATGGAAAAACAAAAAATTAAGTATGCACCCAAGATACTCAATACTTATGAGCATAGACCAATATTGATTAAAGCTTTAAGAGAAGCTAAGAAACAAGTAGTGATAGTCTCTCCTTGGATTAAGAATGATGCAACAGATTCTGAATTAAGAGGAGAAATAAGAAAGACAATGTCTAGAAAAGTTAAGGTAGTGATTTGTTATGGTATTTCAAATAAAATAGAAAATGATGTTAAAAAAGCAATAAATTTATTAAATGAGTTAAAAGAAGATAAAGCTATAAGTAAATATTTATCATTAGTAAAGTTAGGAAATACCCATGAAAAGGTTCTCGTATGTGATGATAAATTTACAGTTATAACTAGTTTTAATTGGTTATCATTTAAGGGAGATCCTAAAAAAGGATTTAGGCAGGAAACAGGATCTCTTCTAGAGGGAAAAGAAAGTGCAGATAGAATGTTAAGTAATTTACAATCAAGAATTATAGAGGCTGGTAATAGGACAAACATAGTGTTATAAAAGGATTATTTGATAAGATAATAAAATTCTATATGAAGCTTGTTTGTTCTTTATAGTATTGAATAACTTTTGAGTTAATACATAATTGTCATATTATAAAGTAATTTACTAAGGTACAAAATATCTATAATAATACAAGTATGGTAAAATATTAAATAATATGATAAATAAAAATGGTGGTGAATTTATTGAAGCAAGGGTTATATGAGTAAGTAATTAATACTTAAATACAAGTATAAGTACAAAAGTTAAGATGACACTTGTTATGCACGGGGGTATTAGTGGGGGAGTAACCCACTTGCTTATGGTTTTTTCATATTTATAAGTTATAATATATTTAAAAAACTGTTTATAAATTTTAAGTATACAGAAAAATTTCATATAATATATTATATAGAAATTATTAGTGAGGGAATGGGGAAATTGGAATATAAGTATGATAGAGAAAATAAAGAATCAATAGAGGAATATGCTAGAAGGCTACTTAATAAAAGTTTAAATGATATAAACGAAGATATAAAGAAAAACAAATTTAATAATGAAAAATCTAAAGGTAGATTGGGACAAACTATAGAAGAAGAATACTTTGGATATAAGGTTAATAGCAGGCAAGAAGCTGATTTTAGTGAAGTTGGTGTAGAATTAAAAGTTTGTCCGTTAAAATCCATAACTAAAAAAGAAAATTCTAATAGTATAAGAGAACAACTAGGATATTCAGCAAAAGAAAGAATTGTTCTTAGTATTATTGATTATTTTAAACTGAATGAAGAAACATGGCAAAATAATTCAATAATGAAAAAATGTAAAGAGCTTCTTTTAATGTTTTATATGAATGAGAAATACGCTGAAAAAGAAGATTTAATATTTAAAATTATTAGCTTATGGAGTCCATCAGAAAAAGATTTAAAAATTATAGAAAGGGATTGGAATATAATAGCTGATAAAGTTAGGAATGGTAGAGCACATGAAATTTCTGAGGGTGATACCATGTATCTTGGTGCATGTACTAAAGGGAGCACAGCAGAAAAAAGTAAAAGGCGACAACCTAATTCAGAAATTATGGCTCAACAAAGAGCATTTTCTTATAAAAGACAATATGTTGATTTTATTATAGATGAATTATTGGAAAGAGAGCAGCATAGAGAAGTAAAGCTTTTAAATTCATTATCAGATGGAAAACTTTTATTCGATGAAAAAATATATAAATTATTTGATCAACTTTTAAATAAAAGTATTTCTGAAATTATTAATATATATTCAATAAATAGGGAAAGAAAAGCTAAAAATTTTATCAGACTAATAGTAGATGATGTTTGTAAATCTACATTTGGAGACAAGCTTGAGAATTTTGAAGAGTTTAAGAAGGCAAATATAGAGGTGAAAACTATTGTGCTAAAACCTAATGGTACACCAAAGGAGTCAATGTCTTTTGAGCAAATTAATTATTGTCAAATAGTAGAAGAAGAATGGGAAGAATCTACAATAAGAAATAAATTCGAAAATAAAAAATACTTATGGATAATTTTTAAGAGTAAGATTAATTTTGAAAAACAATCAGAATTAAGCTTAGATAATATTTATCTTTATAAAGTCATGTTTTGGAATATGCCTATATCTGATTTAGATGGTAGTATGTATAGGGTTTGGTTAGATACTATAAATAAAATAAAACAAGGTGAATATGAAAAGTTTATTAAAATAAGTGATGGAGAAATTGCTCATATAAGACCAAAAGCACGTAACTCAAGTGATTTAATTATTACACCACAAGGAATGAAAGCAAGAAAGAAATGTTTTTGGTTAAATGCTAAATATTTAAAAGATCAAATAGATAGATATTAAAGTGAGTTAATGGAGGTGAAAATATGGCTGGATATATAATGAGTATGGATAATGAGGACTCTTTAAAAGAATGTATCATAAATGGAATATATAGTACAAATTTAAGTAATCCTATTAATAATAATTGGAAGACGCATCATGAAGGAACTTTTGCAGACTATTTTGGAATGAAACCTGGAGATAATATTTATTTTTTCATTAAAAGAAAAATATATGGGATTGGAGAATTAGTAAAAGTAAAATATGATTGTAAATACTGGAATTATATTGATGCAGGCATACCTAAGAATTATGAGTATAATGAAATTAAAAATAGCATGATTATGAATAAAGAGAATAATATTAAAAATAGATGCTTTTGTATTTTTAAGCCATATCCTAAGTTTTTCACTGAGGGTATTGATATGGATGAAGTTTTGGCATCGAACCCAAGTAAGTTTAAGTCACTAAGAGCATTTTGGAAATTATCCTTTATAAAGGTAGATGAAGATGAAAATAAAGCACTTAGAGATATTATCTTAAAAAGAAACGAAGAGTTTATTTATGAAGATGGAAATTCATTTGAATATAATTTAAAGTTTAAAAATGAACTATCAAATAAATTAGATGAAAGATATATTATGAACTCACAGTCTCTATTGATAAATTCATATAATAGAGATAGAATAAAACATGAAATGGCTATAGAAGCAGCATTAATAGATATGATAAGTAATAATAAGTGCAATATATTTGGCTCTTGGGATTATTTATCACATCAAGTTATAGCATCTCCATTTAAAGCAATAGATTATATGGATAAAATGGATTTATTCGGATTTAAGTATATAGAGGGATTTGATACAATTTCTAAATATTTGGTTGTAGAAATAAAAAAAGATGAAGCAACAAAAGATACAATAAATCAAATAATGAAATATGTTGATTGGATTAATGGAGAATATTCTTTTGGAGACTATGGCATGATTCAGGCTTTTGTTGTTGCATATGATTTTAGTGAAGATGTAATTAAGTATAAAAATGAAATATGTATAAGAAATTATATAAAAGGAAAAAGACCAACAATAGCTAGTACTTGGAGTTATGTAAGATTAATAAAATATAGATTCAATGATAATAAACTTCAATTTTATGAAGTGGAATAATATATTTATTGTAGATAACTTTTAATTTAGGTATTATTAAGTTATCTACTTTTTTGTTTTTTATAATTAAATCTATAAAAAAAATATTTCTTGAATAAGACAAAAAAATATGATAAATATATATAGAACGATCGTTTGTATAGGTAGTAAATTAGGAGGTTATCAATATGAAACATACAATTTGTGAATTATTTGCTGGGGTAGGTGGATTTAGAGTTGGGCTTGAGAAAAGTTCATCAGATTGGAAAACAGTTTGGGCAAATCAATGGGAACCTAGTAAAAAAGTTCAACATGCTTTTGAGTGTTATAAAAGTCATTTTGAAGCCTCTGGCGGTATAGATGAGTATAGTAATGTAGATATCTCTCAAGTTCCAGCGGAACATATTCCAAATCATACATTATTGGTAGGGGGATTTCCATGCCAAGACTATTCAGTTGCAAGCACTGGTGCTCGTGGAATACAAGGAAAAAAAGGAGTGCTTTGGTGGGAAATTGAAAGAATATTGAGTGTAAAGAGGCCTCCATTCATATTATTAGAGAATGTAGATAGATTACTGAAATCACCATCAAGTCAACGTGGAAGAGATTTTGGAATTATTATTAGTTGCTTAGCAAAATTAGGATATTCTGTTGAGTGGAGAGTAATAAATGCGGCTGAATATGGTTTTCAACAAAGAAGAAGACGTACATTTATTTTCGCAGTACATAACACAACTAAATATTATATGGAATTAGAAGCACAAAGTGAATATGAGCAAATTCAAGATAAAGGGTTTTTTAGTTCAATATTTAGTGTGGAAAAATTCTATAAAGAAAATATTAGAAGCATAAATATAAAGAATAATTATAATTTAGATATACTTGATATTTCTAATGACTTTTCATTTGAATTTGGGAATTCTGGAGTGTATAAGAATGGAATAATTTATACAATAGATACAAATCCTAATGCTTTATTAACAGGGAATCAAATAACTTTAAATGAGATTTTAGAAAAGAATGTGGATGAAAAATATATTTTATCTGAAGATGATTTAGAAAAGTGGACTTATATGAAAGGAGCTAAAGCTATTGAAAGAACCTCTAAAAGTGGGCATAAGTACATATTTAGAGAAGGTGGAATAGCGTTTCCAGATTTTATAGATAAGCCAGCAAGAACAATGCTTACAAGTGAAGGAAGCAAAAATAGAAGCACCCATGTTGTTAAAGATATTTCTACAGGGAAGCTAAGAATATTAACACCTGTTGAATGTGAAAGAATAAATGGATTTCCAGACGACTGGACTAATACAGGTATGACACATTCATTTAGATACTTTTGTATGGGAAATGCACTAGTTGTAAATTTAATAGAGCATATGGGGAAAAAGTTACATAGTATAATAGAAAATGAAGATTTATAATTAAATATTAATATAAAATGAATTGTTAGTAATTTCTAATAATAAAAAGCTGCATGTATAATGTAGCTTTTTATTATTATATAAAGTAATAGAAGATAATAATAGATATACTTTTATATAGGAATTCTATGTTTAATTTGAACTTTTAAAGCAAAACAAGAAATAAAATTCAATTTAAGTAGTTTTTACAGGAAAAAAATATATAATTATATTATGTTGATATTTAACAATAGGGGGAAGGAGAATTATGGTTAATTTTATTAAAATATTAGATTTTTTAAGAGAGTACAATAATAAGCCTTATCAAAAAATAGAAAAAATTGATGATAGTAGAAAACAACAAGAAATGATAAGAATAAAAAATTCAGCTTCTGAGATGATAAATGAATGGAAAAAAATACATACTAAATTTACTGAAAAAGGCTACATATATAATACTAAATCAGCTTCTCAGTGGCTAGATGGATCTAATAAAAAGATTAGAGATTATTTGTGGGTAGAGTTTAAAAGACCAGATAAAGGTAATCTTACATCTAGCATTTCTGTTTTTGCAGAAATTATAAATTATGAACCTCAAATTAGAATATCAATTGAAATTAGAGGAAGTGAAAGTGATAAAAATGAGAAGAGAAGACATAATAGATATTTAGATTATATTGATATGAATGATGATACTTTAGAATTCTTTGGTAGTGAGAATAATTATGTTGATTATAAAAAATTAAGCATTGATGAAGTTAATGATTTTATTATTAAAGTAAAAGAAGACAAATATAAAAAATTACAAGTAGGAAAATCTATTTCTTATAATCAAATAAAAACAAATGGAAACGAATATACATTAAAGATTTTAGAGGATTCATTTAATAAGTTAGAGGCATATTATGATAAATGTGTAGAAGATATAGATGGATTTGATAAGAAAGAAATATCTGAAGAAAAAGAGAGTATATTACTTGAAATAAATGGACAAATTACTTTACAAGACAAAATAGAGAGAATTGAGAATTATTTTAAAAGTAATAGTTTTATATACAATAAAGAAGAGTTAAGCAATTTTTATTTATCACTAAAAACAAAGCCATTCGTTATCTTAGCAGGTATAAGTGGAAGTGGTAAGTCAAAGCTAGTTAAATTATTTGCAGAAGCCATAGGATGTAAGGATAACTATAAGTTGATTTCTGTAAAGCCTGATTGGAATGATAGTACAGAGTTGCTTGGATATAAGAATATTAAGGATGATTTCATAGCAGGAGAACTTCTTAAAACAATAAAAACAGCTTCAAAATCAATTAATAAGAATAAGTCATATTTCGTTTGCTTGGATGAAATGAACTTGGCTAGAGTAGAGTATTATCTAAGTGAATACTTAAGTATTATTGAATCAAGAGAAAGAAATGAAAATGGAGAAATAGTAACTAATCCTATCATATCAGATAATTATCTTCCAGATGGAAATGAGTATAAAGGTCTTGGTATTCCAGAAAATCTTTATATTATTGGTACAGTTAATATGGATGATACTACGTTTTCTTTTAGTAGAAAAGTATTGGATAGAGCTAATACTATAGAGTTTTCAGATGTAAATTTAGAAACATTAGATTTTGACAATGAACAAGTTATAAATATAGATGTTGATAATAAGTTTTTAGAAACTACCTTTCTAAATATACGAGAAGCAGTAAATTATGACAAAGATTTTGTTAAAAGTATAAATGATAAAATAATAGAAATAAACAATATATTAAAACAATATTCAAGGCATTTTGGATATAGAGTAAGAGATGAAATATTATTTTATATGCTAGAAAATAATATAGCTCAATTACTAGATGAAAATGTGGCTTTTGATTATCAAATAATGCAAAAAATATTACCAACAATAATAGGTAGTGATGAATGTATCAAAGAAATATTAATAAAACTATTTAACTATTGCTTAGATGGAACAGAAATAGACCCTGATGGAGATTATGTTAATGAAGCAAAAGAAAATATAAAAAATGCTAAATATAAAATGAGTGCACAAAAAATATATATGATGCTAAGAGGATATAGGGATGGCTATACTTCATTCTGGTTATGAAAATAACAAAATACTCGAGATAGTTTGTGATGAATTTGAAATAACTATTACAGGGAATCCAAATGATAATAAATCAAGTAATCTAGATTACAATAAAAATGTTATGGCAAAGATACTTATAAACGGAAAATATGAAAATGAAGTGACTATAAATACAATAGATAGCTATGGTCAAATGGTTGATAGTAAAAATGGAACAATGTTACCATGCTTTTATGAAAATGGAGAATATCAAATTGTATTAGTAAATAAAACAGATAGTAAGTATAAAATTGCACATATGGATAGTGATTTATCAAATAATATGCAAACATTTGCTAATGTAAATGTAGGCCTAATAAAATTTGATTCCAATATAGGTTATTCAACTTTTAATTTAATAAAAGATCAAGTATGTATACTGAGTTTTACTATAGAAGTGTTTCCATCAAAAGTAGATTATAAAACAGATTACAAAGAAATAGTAAGTGATATTAATGAAGAAATATCTTCATTAGCTTTTGAAATATTAGGTAAAACATATTTAAATACAGTATTAAAAGATACAAGTAAGCAAACAAATTCAGAGTATATAAACATTCTTCAATATATTTTTAAAGACTTAGAAAAAGATATAAATAGAATATGTAACCATTTTAAACATAATATCCAAACTACTGAAAATATAAAATCAATTGAAAAATCAAGAATTACATCAAGGAAAACAGTTGATTATATAAGAAAACATCCAAGTTCATTAAATGAAGATAGAGTAGGATTTGTAAATATAGAAAATAAATCATATATTCCAACAAAAGTAGTTGATAAAAGAAAAATTACAACTATTGATATATACGAGAACAGATATGTTAAATATATAATTTCAAATATTATAAAGAGATTAGTATCTATTGAAAAAAATATAGCGAAAGTCTATAAAAATGAAAATTTATATATAAATTTTATTAAAGGTAAAAGAATATTATTAGAAAGATACCTAAAAATATATTTTAATCAAATTAGTGATTTAAAAGATCCAAAATCAATGTCACTAGTATTTCAAATGTCTCCAGGATATAAAGGGATTTATAAGAAGTACATTATGTTAAAGAAGGGACTAGCATTAGGAGAAGATTTATATAAGATGACACCAAAGAAACTATATAATTTATATGAAATATGGTGCTATATAAAAATACATCATCTATTAAGAGATATGGGATATAAAGTTAAAGAACCTGGAATAATAAAATATAGTGATAATGGATTGTACTTGTCATTAATACAAGATAAAGAAGCTAAAACAATATATAGCAATGGTTCAAATGAAATAAATCTTTGGTATAATAAATCATATTCTTTACCAACAACCAATCAAAGACCAGATATTGTACTTAGTATTAGAAGTTCAAAGAATAATGAAGAACGTATTTATATATTTGACGCAAAATATAGAATTAATACAGATTCAAATGAGATTGGTCCTATGGAAGAGGATATTAATGTAATGCATAAATATAGAGATTCTATAGTATCAGAATTAAAGGAATCATGCCAATTTAAATATGATACTTTTGGAGCATACGTGATGTTCCCTTATAGTGATGAAAAGAAGTTTATTAATAATAAATTTTATAAGAGTATTGAAAAAGTTAATATAGGAGCACTACCAATGTTACCAGGAAGTACAACTTTAATGGAAAATCATTTAAGAAATATAATAGAAGAATCATTGCTAGAAGCTAAAAGTAATAGAGTTCTTCAAGATGAATTAGATGATTACTCTAAGTTTAAAGATAGAAATGTTATGGTAGTAAATACGTTTGATCCAGAGCATTATAATGCATATATCAAACATAAATTCTATCATATACCAAAAAGTAGTCTTTCTAAAGTGAGATTAGGAGTAAAGTACTTAGCATTTTATAAATCAAGAAATAACTTTAGAGAAGATTGTGGAATACAGAACTATGCAATTATTAAAGATGTTTATGAATATAAAAGAAGCGAATGTAAAGAATTAAAATGTAAAAAAGGAATGGGAAATGAAGTCTATTTAAGATTTGAATTTGATGATGTAATAGAAATAAATAATATAGAACCAATTCAATCTAAAGGTTTAATTTCATATACAACATTATATTTATTAAAAAATGCAAGTAATATGCATATGCTAAATATAAAAAGTAATTTTGAAGTTAAAGTATATAAAAAACTTAATGATATTTCTAGTAATATTGGGGAAAAAGTTAAAAAGGAAAATGATAAATATTACTTAAATAATCATGAAATTGAAGTATTATCAAATAATAATATTAGAGTTGATGGGAAGTTTATTGAGTATAAAAACTTAGAATATATAATTAATCCAAATATTATATGATAAGAAACAATACTTTAGAGAAGGGGGATATATTTTAAGAATAAGAATACAGATGCATTCTTTATTACCTTAAGTAAAAGTGATGATAAGGACTTTTCACCTTTAACACTACACGAGGATTACGCTATTAATGAAAAACTCTTCCATTGGCAAACTCAATCAAGAACTTCAGTTGAAAGTGCAACTGCACAAAGATATATTAATCATAGGGCAACTAACAATAAGATAGCTCTTTTTGTTAGAGAATACAAGGAAAGAGATGGACTTACATCACCATTTACTTATTTAGGAACTTGTGAATATAGAAGTCATACTGGGAACAAACCAATAAGTTTTGTTTGGGAATTGCATGAAGAAATACCAGCTAAGCTAATTAATAAAGCAAATAAATCAATAATTATTTAATAACTAAATAATTAATATTTATGTAAAGCTTATATAGAATTTTATGTTTAATAATATAAATAATTAGGATATAATAAAGCTAAATATGTAAATATAAGGAGTTCCTATATGAATAAAGAAGATTTTATAAAAAAAATAAAAAAATATAGAGAAGTTATAGCCTTATGTGAATTTGGAAGTTACGGTACTGATAATTGGATTAAGGATAGAAGTGATATTGATTTACTTGTTGTTGTTGGACCAAAGGTAACCTTTTTAGATACAATTAATATTGAGGATGAAATAAAGGAAATAGCTAAAGATTTCTATAAATATGAGAAAATACATTTAACTTTTTTATTATTTAATGATTTTACTAATAAATATGCTCGTATTGCAATAGATAGTGATAACCAATATATTTTAGATGAAGAAAGATGGTATGATTTTAATCATTATGTGCTAAAGTCAGTAAGAAATAACGAGAAGTTAGAGAAAACATTAAAGGTAGATGAGCAATATAGTTATTTTGGAGGTATTATAGATGACTCCTTATTATAGATATAAAAAAGAGAAATTTTTAGAAAAATATCAAAGTGCATATAATAGGGGATTTTTGATGAAAATTTAAAGGGATATCTTATTATGGCTATAAAGCTAAGAAATAGATATACTCATGATTATTATTTAAGGGAAGAAAGTGAAAAATTTATAGAAGAGTTTTGTTTTAAGAAGTTAGCATATTTAAATATATTCTTAGAAGAAAGTAAGGACAAGGTTATTTTAAGATATAGAGAATAATCTATGTATAAGTGTAGTTATTAAATTTAAATTCACATAATGATGCAAAATGGGCTTTATTAAAAAAGTTACCATTAGAAACTTGGGCTCCAGCAGATGTTCAAGTGGTTGAAGAATTATTAAGAAGATATTTGGATTAATAAAGATAGGATAATTTAATTAGTGATAATTATAAAATATATCATATTTATTTTTCCCCTTAAGTAATATTTATTAAGTAGATATTTTAGGGGGAATACTTTTTGGGAAATTATAAAGAAAACAAATCTATTAAAGTTATAAAAAAGGAAATTAAAGATAAGGCAGATAGCTTAATTGAGAAAAATAAAATACTTAAAAAGTATGAAAAAAGCCAAGTTTTAGTTTCTACAATAGGAATATTAGGAACATTACTTTATTGCTTTTTAACAAATAAGAACTATAGCATAAATGAAATTTGGTCAAGATATGAATTCTATGGAGCTTTAGTTTTTGTTCTAATTTATAATGCTATTATTGAGAAAAGAGTAAAGAGTTTAAAGAAAGAAGTAGAGAAGGGCAAGGAGACTATTAAAAATAAAATGATTCTTAAAATATGTGACTGTAGAGAATGTTGTTACTGTAAAGAAGAATTAAATGAATATATGAAGAAAAATGGTATTGGAATTATCTAGTGAAAATTATTGTTTTAATAAAGCATTATATAGGTATAAAAAATAATAAAAAAGATAAAATTTAGTATAAAACTATATTGACAACCATTACATGAGATGGTATTAGTTACTTACAGATACGGATTGTTACTCTTTGAGGCATTGCCAAGTTTATTTTTGGCGTGCTTTGAGGAGTTTTTTTGCATAAAGGAGGGTGAAATGAAAAAGGGAGATAACTTTATGTTAAAAGATAAGTTTGATGAAGAAGTTAAAGAGTACATGAAGGAACACTTAGAAATATTAAATGGTGATAAATGGAGAAATAAATATCATATAATGCCACTAATAGGTTGGATAAATGATCCTAATGGCTTATGTGAATTTAATGGAGCAGAAGTGTTTAGCACTAGAATTTATAATGATGATATAGATAAGAATTTAAAGTTAAAAGGTAATGGAACTGCAATAGTAGAGTACTTCGAAATATGTTAACATAATGAAGATACAGCTAAATTAATAATTAAAGCAAATAAATCTATAGTTATTTAATTAGTAATACTATAAAAGCATATAATATTTATTTTCCCCCTAAACAATATTTATTAAATAGAATTTAGGGGGATTATTTATTGTGTTATTCGTTAATAGCGTCAATGCCTTGTTCTTTTAGTTTATTTAAATTATCCTTCATAATTTTAAGTTCTTCTGGTGAATGCCCCTTCCATTTAGTTATTTCTCCAATTACTTTTAGTGGAAAGGATGTACGATAAGAACGTGTAGGATTTCCAGGAAACTTTTTATTAGTTAAATTAGGATCATCTTCAAATTCTCCAATAGGTTCAACTATATATATTCTTTCATTGTCATCACCAATTGCTAGTTCTGCTCCCCAAATTGCTGCCTCTAAAGTTGCTGTCATATAAACAAAATTAGCTTTTTTACCTTTGCCATAATTAGATGAAAATCCTATATTAATTAAATCTCCTATTTTAAGGTTAGCTTTTGTTCCGTGATAAAAAGGTCCCTTATCTAATATTTTATCTGATATAGATTGGGTAGAGGTTTTATTTTCAATACTCATATAAATTCTCCTTTTTACTAGAATAATATAATTAATAGGTAGGTTACTATTTTTAAAAGTCATGTTTGCTAATTATATTTACATCATCTTATCATAGGAAAAATGGAAACATAAGTCTATATTTTATATTTTTTACATGATATAATTAAGGTGGAAAGATAAGTTTACTAATATAAGTAAGTTATGATTTTTTTAGTAATGTGATATATGTTAAATATCATGTTACTTTATTTTTTATAAAAGAAAATAAAGTAACAGGTTTATATGCTTAGTGTTAATGTAAAATAGAAGAATTAAAGAGGAATGTAGAAATTATGAAGTCAATAGAGGTAGTGGCAGCAGTAATTAAAAAAGGTGATAAGATATTTATAACTCGCAGAAGCTATGGAGAATTTCAAGATATGTGGGAGTTTCCAGGTGGAAAAATAGAAGTAGGAGAAACAAAAGAAGAGGCATTAATAAGAGAAATTAAGGAAGAACTTGAATTAGATATAAATAATTTAGAGTATCTTACAACAGTGGAGTATGATTATACAAGTTTTCATTTAACTATGCATTGTTTTACTTGTGAGATATGTGGTGGAAGCCTTAACTTAAATGCACACAATGATGCAAAGTGGGTTTCATTAGATGAGTTAGAATCACAAGATTGGGTACCTGCAGATGTTGAGGTAGTTGAAAAGATATTAGGAGTTATTAAGTAAGTGTTACGATGATTTATTAATATAAACTTAGAAATAAAGAAAAACTTATACTAGCAATTTATGTACTAGTATAGGTTTTTCTTTTTATTAAATAATAGAAAAAATTTATCTATTTTTCTTAATAAGTGGTCTTGTTTAACTAGTTTTCCTAGAAAAAGTACCTCTATTTAGTTTTCTGTTTCTTTCTCTATATGTATAAGAAATTGATTAGTTTTACCCATATTGTATGCTAATTTTATCATGCTGATTTCTTCAGAGGTTAATTTTTTATTATACATTTTTTCAATTTGAATAATTAAGGCATTATAATCAACTATTTTCTTTGGCTCTGATTTTATTCTAATAGGTGTATGAGTATAAACTTTCGGCTCTATGGAATCAGTATATAATTTTTTAAATACCTCAGCTGTATAGTAAGCATCGTTGAAAGCATTATGAAATTCACAACTTATATTTATATTTAGAAAATCTAGTGCATTTTTTAGTCCAATCCTTTTTCCACCTGGAACTTTAAAATGTTTACTAGCATAATCTTGAATATCTATATAATGTTTAGGGAGATTTTCAGTAGGGAGATTAAAGTAAATAATGTTTTTATATAATTCTGTTAAGTCTACAATCCCCCAAACAATGAATGTTATATCTTCTTTTCCAATAAAATTCATAAAGTCATAATAAATATCAGTAAATTCTTTGGCAGATGAAACTATTTCATCAGTAATCTTTGTTAGATCTTGAATATAGGGAAGAATATTTTTATAAACAGTAGGCTTTACTAATTCATTAAATGTTGAAATAGTTTTAAAATTTTCATCAAGTTTTAAGGCTCCAATTTGTATTATTTCAAAGGGTAACTGAGTAAGCCTATCTTCTTTATTAGAGCTTTGATTAAATTCTAAATCAAATATAATATACTTCATCATATATACCACCTTATGGGAAATTTAATGTTTAGAGGTATCTGTTGCTTTATTCCTTTTTATTAAATAAATTATAGCAGCAAGTAAAGCAATTATAATTAAAATAAATAACATTATTCTAAAAATACTATAAGCTTCATATTCAAATTCTAAATTTGTATCACTATTAATTTGATCTAAAGTGTAGGTCCATTCTAAGGTATCTTCATTTATTACATTATTAGAATTTGATGATAATATTTTACCAGGTATAATAATCTTATTGCTAAATGGTATATACCTTAAGTATGCAGATAAATTACTATCTGCAAGAGATGGTAAATATGCTGATAAATCACTATCAACAAGAGAAGATAAATCAGAAAGGAATTTTATATCAAAAGTGTATAAGTTTTTGAATAAAGAAGTTGATTTATAGCTTTCTATTGCTATGTAGTCTTTTAGTTTAGTAGATGATAATAGATAATTAATAACCTCTCTAGATAAAACTAATTCATCAACATACATATTAGTTTCCTTATTATATGATGATTTAACTACTAAATAGGAATTTATTTTATCCTTTATAATATTGTCTTCTATTTTATTTTTAACTAACGAATCATAACTTAAAATAATTTTAATCTTAGAAATACTATCCCCTGTTATTGTAGTTTCTGTAGTAATGTTGGCACTACCACAAGAAACTAAAAAAAGTGATAGGAATAAAACTAATAGTATTATTATTTTTTTCATGGCTACCTCCTGATATTAACAATTATTGATACTTACATTTTTAACAAAATTGTTGCTGAAAATACCAAAAAAGTAATAATAAATATAAGTAACTAAGAAACTATGAGTGAAATTATACCAATATTTACAATGATAAAATATAAAATTAGTGAAAATAAAATTTACATTTAATATAAGTTTAAGTTATAATAAGAAAATTGATTATTATGTTATTTTATTTAAAGAGAAAAATAGTAACTTATATTTGAAGATAAATAAAATATGGAGGGATTCTTATATCAATGAAGATAGCTATATGTGAAGATCAAGTTGTACAAATTAATTTACTTAATAATCATATTAAAAAATGGGCTAAGGAAAAAGATATTGAAATATCAATTGATAATTTTACAACAGCAGAATCATTTTTATTTGAATGGTCAGATTATGATCAATACGACATTATATTTTTAGATATAAAGTTAAGCAAAATGTCAGGAATTGAATTGTCTAATATAATAAGAGAAAAAAATAAAAATATAGATATAGTATTTGTAACAGGATTTTTTAAATATGCATTACATGGATATAAAGTTCGTGCATTACAATATTTAATAAAACCTATTAAGACAATAGATTTATATTATTGTTTAAATAGCACATTAGATAGAATTACTAGTGAAAAAGAAGATTCTTCACTAGTTTTAGAAACAGGAAAAAAAATTATAAAATTAGATTATAATAAAATACAGTATTTTATAATGTTTTCTCCATATATAGATATTCATACAAGTACTGAAAAAATTACTATAAGAAAGAATATAGGTGAGATAGAAAAGATTTTGCCAAGTGAATATTTTATTAGATGCCATAGATCTTATATAGTAAATGTAAGATATATTAAATCAATAATAAAAAATAATGTATTATTAGAAAATGGAGTAAAAATACCTATAAGTAGAGGAAAATATAAAGAAGTTAATGATACTTTTATAAATTATATTTGTGAATAAGGATTGAAATAGTTTATGATAATTTTACATGTATTAGAAGGAATAAGTAACTTACTAAGTTCAATTATGATAATATACTTTTTTAATACAATAATGGAACCTAAAATTAAGAAATACAGCAAAGTATTTACAATAATAATGATTATTTTTTATGCTTCAATGTCAACAATAAACATCAATAAAGTATTTATTCACATGAGTGGAATTAAAATAATTAGAGTTATGCTTTTTTATTATAGCTTATTAACAATATATCCTCTTTTATTTAGAAAAGGCAGGGTATCAGAAAAGCTTTTTTTATCTTCTTTATATATTACTATAATGGTAGTAAGTTCTTTTATAATATACATTATAGTTTCAATGTCATTTAATATAACCTTTTCCGAGATGTTTCTATATACTAATTACAAAAGAGTTATAGTAGTATTATTTATCAGATTATTTCAATTTGTACTTATATGGTTCTTTTTGAATAATATAAATTTTATAAAATACATAAAAGATATAACATTATATATAGTTGCAGCTATATTACTTTTTAATCATATATTAATATTCATTATAGAAAGAGCATTAATAGTAAATATAAATACAGTGAATAAGGATACTATAACCATTCTATTTAGTTTATGCAGTATACAAGTATTGTCAATATATATATTAAATATATTTTCAAAGGAAATGGAAGAAAAGTTCATATTAAAAATGGATTTAGATCGTAAAATTCATGATAAAGAAATTATAGATATGTATACTGAAATGATTGGCTGGAAACATGATTTTAGAAATCACATTAGTATGATATCTGGTTTATTACAAGTAAGTACTAAAGAAGATGTTATTTCATATATAAATGAAATAGATAGTAGCATTACTAAATTAGATAAAAATATATATACAGATAATATAGCCGTAAATTCTATATTAGTAAGTAAAATTAAAGCTGCTGAAGGGAAAAATATAAAGATAAGCTTAAATTTAAAAATAAATTCAGATATAAAAGTTTCTAGTGTAGATATATGTACTATACTTGGTAATCTTCTTGATAATTCTATTGAAGCTTGTGATAATATTAAGGGCTATAGATTTATTAATTTAAAAATAGCATCAGAAAATAATATATTAGTTATTAAGATAAGTAATAATACTAGTAGTGGTTATGTAAATGAAATAGATGGTAAATTTATATCATCAAAGAATAGCTATATGAATGGAATTGGTTTAGTTCAAGTAGATAATATAGTAAAAAAATATAATGGGTATGTTAATAGACATCATAAAAATAATATATTTACTACATATATAATGATACAGCAAGATAAGAAAATAAGTTAAGGATACTGTTTTATAGCAGTATCTTTTTTATTATACGAGGAATTTATAAAAATATTACCCTGTGAATAATTTTTTATAGTAAACTTTCCATAAAGTAATTATAAATACAATTAGACTACAAAAAAATACATTTTACGACAAAAATAAATTTCATTAAGATAATTAAAGTAAAATAAAAATATAGAAGGATTTATATAAAGCAAATTTACTTTATGAGGTTTAATGATATGATACTGAAAAGATTAATGATATTTATTTTAATATTTATTTTGATTCCTATAAAGACCCATGCAGAAGTACTAAATGATTCTAAATTTGAAAGTATATCTATTAATGATGGCCTTTCAAATGAATATGTAACAACTATATTTCAAGATAGCAAGGGATATATGTGGATAGGCACAAAAGATGGTCTTAATAGATATGATGGTGAAATAATAAAAATATATAACTGTAATGTTGAAGATGACAATACTTTAAGTTCAACATTTATAACAACTATAGAGGAAGACAGCAAAGGAAATCTTTGGATAGGGACTGATAATGGATTAGATTTCTTAGTTAGAGATACAGACACCATTATAAGAATGAAAGATATAGATGATAAATATAATTTAGGTAATTTAAAGATAACATCACTATTAAAGAGCAGTTTTGAAGAGAATATTATGTGGGTAGGTACAGAAAATGGTTTAATTAAGATTAATATAAAGGATGAAACAATTGAAGCATTTTATAACCGCCAAAGTGATAATAATACCTTAACTAGTTCATCAATAACATGTTTAGAAGAAGATGAAAATAACTATCTGTGGGTGGGAACTAGATCAGGAATAAATATAATAGATAAAAATTCTGTAATAAGTAATAATAAAGAAAATGATAAATTATTTATCAACTATATATCAAAAGATGAACTAGGTAACATGTGGATATCCACTAAACAAGGTATCATTATTATAAATATAAGAGAAGATAAAAAGGATCATATATATGTAATTAATAGTGAAGTAGTTAAAAAGTATAATGTAAAAGAAAATACTGTAACTACTATTTATGATTTTAAAGATAATAAAGTGAATTTTTATAATAATTTTATCTTAAATGATAGTAAAAATAATGTTTGGTTATCTACAAGTAATGGTGCAATAAAGTATTTGAGAGATAAAGGTAACTTTAATGTATACAGAAAGGATATAAGTAGTAAAAATTCAATTTCTAGTAGTGTTATAACCTGTTTTTATGAAGATTCTAATGGAACTATTTGGATTGGAACAGACAAGGGAGCTAATATATTAAATGATAAAGCTACATTTAATTATATTAGTAAATGGAATAGGAATATAGTATCTATATTACAACATAATGATAATATATGGATTGCTACTAAATTCAATGGAGTATATATATATGAAGCAGAGAGTGGTAATTTAAAAAGTTGGCTATATGAGAAAAATAGCTTTAGTTTAAGTGATAGATATATAAAAACTATGTTTAAAATAGATAATAGGTATATGGTTCTAGTAACTAATAAAGAAATGATAGCTTTAGATACAGTGGATAAGGTATATACAAAAATAATAATAGGAGAGGATTATTCTTCAGAACTAAATTATTTATACAGCGATGAAAAAGAAATATGGATAGCAACAACAAATGATTTTTACTCTTATAATATAGAAAAAGACAAAAGAAATTATTATAGCGAAAGTATGAGAGAGCTTGGAATAAATCCAGGAGTAATAAAGTACATTTTACAAGATAATAAATGTGAAGATATTCTTTGGTTAGGTGGAGTTGAAATTGGCTTAATTAAATTCCACAAAGAAAAAGGGGTTATAGAAAGATATATAAATGATCCTTCAAAAGAAACCTCTTTAATTAACAACTATATAAATTGTATGACATTTGATAATTCAGGAAACTTATGGATAGGAACAAATGTAGGACTTAGTAAATTTGATTTAAATACAAAGGAATTCACTTCTTACACTACTTCAGAAGGATTATCTAATAATTTTATCAATTCAATATTAATTGATGATAACAATCATATTTGGATAAGTACTAATAAAGGGTTAAATAAGTATGATATAGATAAAGATACCATTATTAAATATACTATAATGGATGGCTTATATGGATATCAATTTAATTTAAATTCAAGTTTAAAGCTTAAAGATGGAAACATAATATTTGGTAGTACTGAAGGGCTTACCTACTTTAATCCAAATGACATAGTTGATTATAAAATGCTTAAAGATGAAGTAGTAATTGGAGATATTTTCGTTGGACATAATAGAGTTTCCTATGATGGAAAAGAAATTGTTTTAGATTACAATTATAAAAATTTATATATTAATTATTTTCTACCTAATTATGAAACTTTAAATAATATAACTTATGAATATATGTTTGAAGGAATTGACTCAAGATGGATATATATGGATACTAGTAATGAAATCTATTTAAAATCTTTAGAACCTGGAAAGTACACTTTAAAAATAAGAGCTAGAGATGGACATGGTGAATTAACTAAAGAAACAAAAATTAATATAAGGGTAAAAGATCCTTTTTGGAAAACACCCTTAGCTTATATAATAT
>OGSQ01000123.1_pt1 | contig 51574 bp, 52 predicted proteins | sample 1573921 | NCBI WGS metagenome assembly OGSQ01 (sample SAMN03295832, study PRJEB24534) | human gut metagenome | isolation source: fecal sample 7 from infant 4 | host: Homo sapiens | place: USA: Pittsburgh, PA | collected 2014-07 | reverse complement strand
TTATAGAACAGCCTAAAGATGTAAATAATGTTAATAAACCTTCACCACTATTGGTAGCTTCAAATTTTTGTGAAAATGGAAATACCTTTTTTAAAACTGTAAAATTAATTATCATTAATAATATAAAGCTTAAAAATGAAATAATCAAATGTACAATTACTCCAGGTCCAAAGATTACAATAAATATTATAGATAAAATTATATAAGGTCCAAGCATTAACTTATATAAAGCTGCTTTAATTACGCCCTTAAATATGCTTGAAATCTTCATAATTGGTGCAACCTCATATATCCATGCCCCTAAATACTTTTCAGAATATCTAAGCATTATTAAAATATTAGGAATAACTATTGCAAATGCATAGATAGATAAGTAAAATCTTGAATTCCTTATACTTTCAAATATCCCACCTATACTATTTCTCTCTATTGATGGTAAAATAAATATTAATGGAAATACTATTCCTAAAGCTAAATTTGGATAAATCTTAAGTTTAAATTCTCTTTCTGAATTCATAATACCAATAGAAAAATTAAAGAAGGCTCTTTCAGTATTATCTTTACAAAATAAATTATTAATCTTTATTAAAAGCTTATTCTTTTCTTTTATTTTATCTTCATTATTATTTAACTTTTGAAGATTATTTTCAAAAGAAGGTATTAATTTTATATAAATAATTATAGATACTATTGGAATTGCTATAGCTAGTACACACATTATTATCTTTATTAAAGTTATCCCTTCTCCTGAAATAATAGAAAGTGGAGCTGAAAACCACATAGGTGGTATTAATAAATGCCATATTTTTTCTTTATAAGTAATATTAGATACATCTATAACTCCAAAAAGTCTAGGAACTATTTGATAAAGTACTACCATAGCTATACTTAAAACAATTTGTACATAATTAATCATATCCTTAAGTTTTTCACCATCAAAAAACTTTAAAACAAATAAATACACCAATGCTGTTATAATTATCATAAATATATCTAATAATATAATTTCTAATATAAAGATTAAAGAATATAATCCCCCATATTTAAAGGATATTATAAATGAAACACCCACTAAAGCTAGAGTTAAGTAAATCATATAAATAACCACATGAGTTATTTTAGCAGCGTTGATAGTCTTATTATCAACTCCTTTAGTAAATAGTATATTTTTATCTCTTACATCTAAAATTACATATGAAAAGTCAGAAATAAAAATAGTTAAAACCATAAACATAATTGCTGAAAAATAAATTGTCATCAAATACATTTTATTAACATCAAATATTAGCATAAGTCCTATAAATATTCCAAAAAAAGCATACATTATTAAAGCCTTATAAAATTGATTTGAATCTTCTTTATTTTTTCTATTATCATTAAAAACTGTTGCCTTTCTTCTACCATCCATAGTTAATTTTGTATTTAATATTAACCTAAATACATCATAATCTACACCAGCTTTTTTATATAGTCCTGATAACTTATCTATAACTTTTAAGACTCTAAACTCTTTCATGGCTATACCTCTTTAACTACTGAAATAAAACTTTCAGCAAGTTCTTTATACTCATGAAACCCAGTAACTTCATTAAATATATTTTCAAGAGAACTTTCTTTATAACTATTTTTCAATTCTTCAAAATTTCCATCAGCAACAATTTCACCATTATTAATTAAAATAATTCTATCACTTATTTTTTCTACTATCTCCATTATATGAGATGAATAAAATATAGTTTTTCCTTCCTTAGCAAGGTATGCTAATATTTCTTTTATAATCATTACACTATTGGCATCTAGTCCACTTAAAGGCTCATCTAAAAATAAAACTTCTGGATTATGAATCAAACTAGCTATAAGAATAAGCTTTTGCTTCATTCCTTTAGAATAAGAAGAAATTCTTTTACCATAAGAATCTAATATTCCTAGTATATCCATTAATTTTTTTGCTTTTTCGTCAGCCCTACTATATTCAATTCCATAAAGTTGTCCAACAAAAGTTAAGTACTCTTTTCCAGTTAAACTATCATATATTTCTGGAACTTCTGGAACATATCCTATTCTTTTCTTGTAGCTTTCATTGTCTTTTGATATTTCTTCTCCAAAGACCTTAATTTCTCCTGTATAACCTTTAAGTAAGCCAAGTATTAATTTTACAGTTGTACTTTTTCCTGCTCCATTAGGTCCTATATATCCTATAATACTTCCCTTACTAACTTTTAAGTTAATACCCTTTAAAACTTCTTTATCTCCAAAGCTTTTCCTTAGATCAACTAATTCTAATACAATATTATTATCCATTTTATCACCTCTTATATAATTCTACCTAATTTTTACTTAAATGTAAATTTGTAAAATATCATTGTTTTTTACTATCTTGTAAATTATATCTGAGTATAAAATTCCTTTTCATTATTAATAAGTCTTCCATATCATTTAAAAATTGTAATAATTGAGCTCTATTTTCAAACTCTTCTCTAGTTTTAGGAAGTGCCATTTCCTTAAAGCCTAACTTTAATAAGTTTAATTCTTCTAAAAGTTCCTTACAATCATTTCTATCTTTAATTTGCTCTGAAACATTTTTTGTAAACTTTGATATCATGTGAGTTTGCTCAAAGGACATATAAAATTTTTCGAAATGTGATCTTAATTTTTTTATAATCTCAAATTGATTTTTCCTCATATTCATATAATCAACATAATAATAATTTGCTTCTGAAAAATTATTATTATAAATTTTATATGCTCTATCTAAACTTTCATTTAATCTATTTTCTATATCTCTAATAAGAATTTCCTCATCCCTATCTACTGTATAAGTTAATAAGGACTTAGACATTTTACTTAATATGATTTTATAACTTTTTTCTATATACTCTTTGTCTTTTTCAAATTCTTGATTTAATGAAGGCATATATAAATTTGCAATTGATGCTATTCCAACTCCTATTATCATTATTAGAAGCTCATTTACTATTAAATATAAAGATATTTCATCAGTTACTAATATATGAGTAGACAATACTACCGCTGGTACCATACCTTCAGATATATTAATTTTTGATGTAAAAGGAATAAATATAATAAGAAACAAAGCAAAAGTTATAGGATTTTGACCTATATATTTATATATTATAACTGATAAAAAAATTGCTACAGTGCAAGCTATAATTCTATTTTTGCCTACAATTAATGCTTTTTTCCTAGTATCTTGAATACTTAAAATAGCTATAACAGCAGCAACAGTTGAAAATTGCAAATTTAATTCATTGGCTATAGCTAAAGCTATAGTAGCTGATACAGTCATTTTAAAAGCTAAATTATATATATATTTCAAATAACTCCCCCCTATTTAAACTTTCTTTTTGCATACCCACATCTTTTACAAAGCTCCTCTACTGCTTTTCTTTGTGAAAATCCATCATATATATTTATAGCTCTTTTTGAATTAATAATATCTTCTAATTCCTCTTTAAATATGTTTCCTAAAGGTATTTTCCCTTCACTATCTAAACAACAAGGCACTACTGTCCCATCTAATAAAATTCCTATTTGATCTCTTAATCCATGACAAAATACTTCCTCACTAATTAGTGAAATAGTAGAATCTGGCCAGCTAAATTTTTCCGCCATATTTAAATATACTCTTTCTTTTAACTTAATACCTCTTTTATCTAATAATGCATCTTTTATTGAAAAATTTATTTTCAACTTATCTTCTATTAATTTCAGTATCTCTAAATTCAAATTATTATTTGCTTTTAACTCTTCAGTATCTATATTCCATAGTCTAAGGGAGCATATAATTTCAGTTTTTTCATTTGCCTCTTCAATAAATTGCAAAATATTATTTAAATAATCATAAAAATTAATATTGTTTTGATTTGCTTCAAAGCTATGAAGAGAAATATTTATTTGTCTAACTGAATTAGAATTAATTAATACATCTTTAACATTACTTATTAATGTTCCATTACTAGTTATATTAACATTTATATTTGCTTCCTTTGCAATTTGAAGAAAGTTTTCTAAATTCTTGTTTAAAAATGGTTCACCCATTAAGTGTAGATAAATATGATTTGTATAACCTTTAACTTTATTTATTATTTCTTCAAAGGCGTCAGTATCCATAAATCCTAATTCCCTACTAGTCTTAGGGCAAAAATTACAACTTAAATTACATATGTTAGTTGTTTCTATATATATTTTTTTAAATCTTGTCATAGGTAATCTCCTCTTTTCTTTTATAGAATTAATTTATCATATTATTGTTATTCTTCCAATATATTAAGTAATATGAGATAAATATTAAATGAAATAATATGTAAAGGATGTGAACTTAATTTGGATCCATACAAAGTTTTAGGGGTTTCTCCAAACGCTTCTGAAGATGAAATTAAAAGAGCTTATAAGAACATATTAGAAGAATATGCCTTAGGAAACTCAACAATAGATTCTAGGCCCTTAGCTGAAGGTGTTATAAAGGATGCTAATATGGCTTACGATGTTTTAGTTAATGGAAATTTGTATAAAGAAATAAGATCCTATATTGATAATAACAATATTACTATTGCTGAAAGTAAGTTAAACTTATTAGATTTAAAAAATTCTGCAGAATGGAATTATTTAATGGGATTTGTTTATTTTAAAAAAGGTTGGTTTGATATTGGAGTTCAACACATATTAAAATCTACTGAACTTGATCCTACAAATGAAGAGTACTCAACTACTTTAAAAACTATAAGAAATAGATCAAATGAAATCATTAATTATTACAAACAAAATAATAACCAAAATCCTATGCCAAATAATAATCAAGCTCCTCCACAAAATAATATGAATATGTGTGGTGGCGGTGGTGGCGGTGGTGGCGGTCTCTGCTAAATAAAAGGAGCTGCAAAAGCAGCTCCAAATATATATTTACTCTAGCTGAGTTATTAGTCTTCTCATTACATCCTTTAATTTTCCTTCGCCTATTTCTTCATTAACTCCTGCTATTATTACTCTTATATCATTATCAGATAAGTCCCATTTATATGCTTTTACATCTATAATAGAATCCTCTGGTAATAATTCTTCCATATCTGTAGCTAATTCTTCGCTTAAGCTCATGTATTCATCAAATAACTCATCTTCACTTAAGTCATTTATATCATAATCATCACTAATTATTTCATTTAAAATATCAATTGAAATACTTAAATTATAGGCAAAGGTATCTTCTCTTTTAGTTCCTTTGCTCATATCCTTTATAACCTTAAATTCAGAATTTTTTTCTATTTCATTTTTTATTTCTTCAGTATCAACTACTTTTCTTCCAAAAGCTATATACATATTTACCTCCAATTAAAATTTAATATTATTATCTATAGATTCCTTAATTACCAATTTAAGTCTATTAAATTCTTCTTTATATCTTTTATGCTCTAATTGAGGGAAAGCCTCAATAAGTCTTTTAAGCCTTTTAAGCTTCTTAAAGTTAAATTCCTTCTTATTAAATTCTTTCTTAAGTTGTTCTAAAATATTCATATTCTTAAGGGTTATATTTAAATTAACTACTTCACTAACAGTTAAAGTAAGATCTACTACAAATATTAATATTAATATATAGGATGTTATTATAATAGTAATATTTGAGAACCTACTTATAAAGGTTGAAATTAAAGGATGAATAAATTCCATTAATGCTAGAGATAATATTGAAAATAAAGTTGAATTTAATAAGCAAACTCTTCCCTTAATATTAAATTTTCTATTAGAATAATTCCAAAGTCTTGTATGAAATACAGATTCTAATAATATAGCTGCTAAAAATTCTATTATTGAAGCTATAACTCCACCAAATATGAATACTACTAATGGAGATGTAATATTTAATCTCATCATTATATAAATTACAAATACTGCCCCAAAACCATATACAGGGCAAACTGGTCCCTTTAAAAACCCTCTATTAATAAATTTTTTAGCTGGAATAGAACAATAAATAACTTCACAAATCCAGCCTAAGAAACTATAAATACTAAAATATAAAAACCAAGATAAAACCCACATAAAGCTCCCCCCAATAATTAATCTTAAACTACTTATTCAATAAAATTTTAGATATCATAATCATGTACTCTTTATGTATATTATTAATCCTGTCATCCATACTTTTATGTAAAGCACTTTATAAAAAAGTAAAAATTACATAATTGATAGCCTTATCTCTTTGTACTATAATATATCTATCATAATATATAGAGGTGTTAACATGAAATTTTTACAAGGAATATATGGTATTGACTTATTATCACTAATTTTATTACTAGTAGCTTCACTATTTAATCTTTCAAGATATACAAGCTTTATAGGCATGGCTTTAGTAATAATATCTTTATTAAGAATATTTTCAAGGAATCTTAATAAAAGACGAGCTGAAAATAATTCCCTAATTAACCTCCTTAATAAGCCTTTATCTAAGGTAGGTTTAAGAATTCCATATAATAGTCAACCAATTGATTTTACTAGTTTTTCTTACTTATATCAAGTAATTAAGAATAAAATTAATGAAAAGAAAAATTATAAAATCACAAAATGTCCACAGTGTGGTCAAAAACTAAGACTACCAAGAAAAAAAGGTAAAATAGTAGTAACTTGCAAACGTTGCTTACATAAATTTGATTTCAGAACTTAATATACATTGTGACTACAAATTTAGAATGTAAAATGTAGCATGTAGAATTAATGATGTAATTTGTTTTAAATTACTAAAAATATATTTATTTCAGAAACTCCTTAAGGAGTTTCTTCTTTAATTCTTCATTTTTCATTCTTAATTCTTCATTTCTATTAAGGTATATCTATTCCTCTTGAAGCTACATATATTTCAAACCATTGATCTCCAATAACCTTGAACGATTCTAGAAAACTCTAACTTATCTCTTAACTTAACAGTATTCATATTTATTCCTCCTATTTTCATCAGTAAATAAGTTAATTATAGCATATCCATATATACATATTAACCTATGAAATATTAAAAATGGGTAAACTTTCCTTAATATATTTAACCATTTTTGAAGAAAATAAACTATATTTAATAAAGGAGGTTTAAATAAATGTCTAATAGCAATAAAGATAAACTCACCTTATCAGCTCTTATATTAATGATATTTACATCTGTATATGGCTTTAATAATATTCCAAGGGCATTTTATTTAATGGGCTATTCCGCAATTCCTTGGTACATATTTTCAGCGATATTTTTCTTTATTCCATATGCTTTTATGATGGCAGAATACGGAGCTGCTTTTAGAAAAGAAACTGGTGGAATATATACATGGATGGATAAATCTATTGGATCTAAATATGCCTTTGTAGGAACCTTTATGTGGTATAGTTCCTATTTAATATGGATGGTTAGTGTATCTTCTTCTATTTGGGTTCCATTTTCAAATTTACTATTTGGAAAAGATGCAACTTCAACTTGGTCCATATTTGGACTAAATGCACCACGAACTTTAGGTATATTAGGTTCCATTTTCGTAATTTTAATTACCTACATTTCATCAAAGGGATTAAATGGTATTGCAAAAGTTGCTTCTATTGCTGGAATCTTTGTTACTAGTGCTAACCTAGTCTTATTAATAGGCGGCTTAATAGTTTTAGTAGCAAATAACTTTAAGTTAGCTCAGCCCATAAATTCAACTGCTTTTATGATATCCCCTAATCCTTCTTACCAGTCCCCTCTTGGCATACTAGGATTCTTAGTTTTTGCCTTATTTGCATATGGTGGACTAGAAGTGGTTGGAGGATTAGTGGATTCTACAAAAAATCCAGAAACAACATTCCCTAAAGGAATTAAAATTGCAGCTATAGTTATAGCAATAGGTTATTCCCTAGCTATCCTATTTGAAGGATTCTTTATTAATTGGAATCAAGTATTAAATGGTGAAGAAGTTAATATGGCAAATGTATCTTATATTGTGATCAAGAATCTAGGAATTGAAATTGGAAAGGCACTTAATCTTTCTCAAAATTCCATAAACTTCTTAGGATCTTTATTTGCAAGATATATTGGTCTTGCAATGTTCTTAGCCTTATTAGGTGCTTTTTTTACATTAGCATTCTCTCCACTTAAACAATTACTTGAAGGAACCCCATCTAGAATTTGGCCTAAAGCTTGGACTAAAAAAGATGAAAATAATATGCATAAAAATGCTATGTGGGTTCAATGTTCAATTGTAGTAGTTATTATACTTATATCTTCATTTGGTGGTAAAAGTGCTAGTGTATTTCTAAATTACCTGGTATTAATGGGAAATGTTGCAATGACTATACCATACATGTTCTTATCCTTTGCTTTCATTAATTTTAAAAAGAAAAAAGATATTGAAAAACCATTTGAAATATATAAGAGCATAGCTTTTGCTAATGCAGCTTCCATAATAGTTACTTTAACTGTCGGCTTTGCAAATATATTTACAATTTTGCAACCGGCATTAGAGAATAAGGATTATACATCCACAATATTTCAAATTGTAGGACCAATTGTTTTTGGTACTATTGCACTAGTTTTATATTCTTCTTATGAAAAAAAGACTTCTAATAAATAACAAAAAAATAGGAAGATAATCACAATTACTATCTTCCTATTATATTCATATATACATTAAATTATTTTTGTGTATTAATATTTATAGTATCTCCATCAGATGTAATTGTGATTTGTCCTTGCTTATCAGTTCTATATGCTTCAATTCCCATATTTTTAATAATATCTAAAATTTCTCTATGTGGATGTCCATATGAATTATCAACTCCACAGCTAATTATTCCATACTGTGGTGAAATTGCCTCTATAAATTCCTTTGTAGAAGATGTACTAGATCCATGATGACCAAACTTAATAACATCTGCCTTTAATTCATTTGAATAATTTTTTACAACTTCTGCTTCTACAGCTTTTTCTGCATCTCCTGTAAATATAAATGATTTATTACCATAAGTTAATTTCATAATAGGTGAATAATCATTAAGATTATCATAAGTGTCCTTATTAGGAGAATAAGCAATAAATTTAGCACCTTCTCCTATATCAATGCTAGTTCCTTCTTTAATTACCTTTGCTTTAAGTCCCTCATTACTTACTGCCTTCATCATGTTCTCAAAGGTTTTTGTTGTAGTTGTTGCCTTAGGCATATAAAAGCTTTTTACATCATACTTTTCAAATACTTTTGTCATTCCTCCAATATGATCTTCATGAGGATGTGTTGCTATAACAATTTCAAAATCATCTATATTTTTTTCCTCTAACTGCTTCATTAGCTTGTCAGAATCACTTCTTGGACCTGCATCTATAAGTATATCTAAATCATTAACTCTTATATAAGCTGCATCACCTTGTCCAACATCTAAATAAGAAATTTCTATATTTCCCTTAGTATTTCCTAAGTTATTTTCTACAATATCTTTGCCAAAGAAAGCTGAAAATATTGCAATAATGGCAAATACAATAATAGTTATTAACTGTGCTTTCTTATTACCCTTATGCTTTTTCATAGTTTTCTCAAAAGCATTTTTTAAATCCTTCTCTTTTGCCAAAATTCTTTCCTCCTAATATATTTAAATCATAATTATTATATGTACTAATTCTTAAAATGTCAAAAGGCACTGCATTGTGTCCTGCAGTGCCCCATAGTCATAGTCAAATAAAAATAAATAACTTGCGACTACAAATATATTATTTGTGAATAGCAATTTTATTATTCATTTTAAAACTCTTGTTTTTCATGAAAGTTTTGGTAAGAGTTGAAACTAATATTATTCCTAAGGCTAATGCACCTGCTGAAGCTATAGTTTTTATTCCTATTTCTAATGATTTCATAATATCACCAGTTATGGCTTCAACCATTGTATAATACATTCCGCCTCCTGGAACTAATGGAATTAAGGCTGCAATTACAAATGTAGTTACAGGTGTCTTTAAAATTCTTGCAAATATTTCTGAATATATACTTAATGCAAGAGAGGCTAAAAATAAGGATGTTATATCAGAATAGCCAAACATTAAGGCTAGCTTATATACAAACCACCCTAAAGCTCCACATATAGCAGCAAAAATTAAATTTTTACCCTTTATATTAAATACTATTCCAAAAGCAAAGGCTGCTATAAAAGCAGATAAAACTTCTAATATCATTTATATACCTCCAAAAACACTTATCCAAAAGCTTAAAACTACTCCAGTTCCAACTGCAACTGCTATGGCTGTTAAAAAAGCTTCTGCACCTCTTACAAGTCCTGATACTAAATCTCCAGCAACAGTATCTCTAATGGCATTAGTAATTGCAAGTCCTGGAACTAAAAGCATTATAGAACCTATAATAACCTTGTCCATATCATTTGCTAAATTTATTCTTATAGAAATTATAGCTAATAAAGCTAGAATACCTGCAGATATGCTAGTATTAAAAAAGGAATTAATTCCAAAATTATCACTCTTAATAGATACATATTTTACTGCTAGTCCAATAAAAAATGCTGCTATTGCATCTCTAAAAGACCCTCCAAATAAAAATACGAATCCAAAGGCTCCTATTGCTGAAAATAAAATTGTTGTTTTATTTGAGTATCTTTTTTCATCTTCAATTTCTTTAAGAGCTTCTTTTAATTCTTCTAATGTGATATTATCTCTATTTATATTTCTTGCTAAATCATTTACCTTATGAATTTTCTGCAGGTCAACTGAACGATTTGAAATTCTTTCAACTAATGATTTTATTGCTCCATTATGTGATATAGAGGATATTATTACAGTTGGAGTTGCAAAGCTACTTGCAGATTCTACACCTAAAGATATACAAATTCTATTCATAGTTTCTTCTACTCTATAAGCTTCTGCACCACTTTGTAACATTATTTTACCTGCATAATTAGCTACTTCAAGTATTTCATTTATCTCCATATTTTGTCCCTTCTTCTTTAAATTAACCTCATATATTATACAATCCTAAATTTAACATGTCTATATAAATTTTTTCAATATAAAATAGTAAAAATAGCTATTTTATAATAAAATTTTACTCCTATTATTAAAGAAAAGGCCCCTATACGGAGCCTTCTTAATTAAGAAATTTAAAGTTATTAAATACCATTAATAATTTCATCTATATTTTCTACTGATGCATTTCTAATTGTAAAAATTATATCTTCATCTATTCTTAGCTTAGTTTCATTATTATTAGTCTTTACCTTATTTAAGCTAAGACCTGAATTACCAAATTCTCTATATTTAGTTGGAGATAAATCTATATTAAATAATCCATTCTTTGCTCCAGTTATCTTTAATAAACTTCCCTCTAAGCCACTATCTTTTATCTTTAATGTAATAATATTATTACCTTTTAATACCACCTTATCTTCTGGTGCTGCTATAACTTCTACTTCACCAGTTATAGTTATCCACCCTCCACTAAGCTTTGACTTAGCTAATATGTTAACACTATATTCTTCTGTAATCTTAGTTAACAATTGTCCAAGATTATAAATATTTAAATCATACTTCATTATTTTTTTCCTCGCTGTTTAATAAAATTTCCTTCATTATACTACAATTAATAATCATTATCCATATATTCTTTATTTATATTATTAATTAAGTTACTTATTTTATTTTCTCTACCATAGTCTTCATATTGATGATATGTCAAATATAAATGCTTCTTTGCCCTTGTTAAAGCAACATAGAAGGTTCTCATTTCCTCTTCTATATTATTTGATTTTAAGGCCATATAGGAAGGGAAAACCCCCTCTTGAAGTCCGCATATAAATACTATATCAAATTCAAGTCCCTTAGCTTGATGAACTGTAATAATAGGTATTCTCTTTTTATTAGTTCTATTTACAATTAAACTTTCTAGTTCTCCATTAGATAAACCTGTTATCCTAATAATGTCTAATAAAGAATCTCTATTACTTTTTTCTTTATCCTCTAATTCCTTAACTAATACATAGAAATCTCTAAGTCTTTCTATTTTTTCATTAGCTTCTTTTTCAATTTCACTACTTCTACCACTATATAAGGTTTTTAAGCTAAAGCCTTTAATTATATCAACTATTATTTCATCTGGTCTTCTACTTTTAGCTCTTTCAAATAATTTATTTAATGCAGTATTAATTTTTGTAAAGGCTTTTAAATGATTATTAACTAAGCTAATTCTTTTAAAAGAAGTTGGTATTAAATCATAGGAGATAGCTCTTACTAATAAGTCTTTAGTTGCTAAGATATCATCCATAGCATCATGACTTGGTTTATTCTCTGTATTAAATACTTTACTTAAGGTTTCTAATTTATAGTTTTGTAATTTAGTATAAAATCTCCTATATATATCTAATGTGTCGTAAAAAGCTTTAAACTTTGGTCCTTCTAAATTATTTCTACTAAGCTCACTTGTTAAAATATTTATATCATATTGCACATTATGGCCAACTATAATCGAGTCCTTAGAAAACTCTACAAATTCCTTTAAAACTTTTTCCTTATCTTCTCCTTTTTCTCTTAAAAAATCATCACTAAATCCATGTACCTTATAGGATCCTTCTACAGATTTTTTGTTTTTCAAGAATTTTTCAAAGCTATCTATAACTTCACCTTTAGAATTAATCTTAACTGCAGCAATTTGAATTATTTCATCCTCTGTAACATCTGTTCCTGTACTTTCAACATCAAATACAATTACATTGCTTCTTTGAAATTCTTCTATTAATAGAGAATATTTTTCTCCATATACTTTTACATTTTCATCAATAAAGTCAGTAAGTGCTATTCCAACTTCCTTATATTCTTTAGATTCAATTGCCTTTAATGTAGATTCTCCAATGCCAGTTGGCAACCTTTTTACTATTCTTTTTAAACTAACATTGTCATATCTATTAGCAATAAGCTTTAAAAAGGCTATTACATCCTTTATTTCTTGCCTTCTAAAGAACTTAAATTGGTCAACTAATATAAATTCAAAATTGGCACCTTCATAACCAATTATATTTCCTAGTTCTCTACTTAAATTTATATTGTAATTATTATCTCTACTTAATATACAAGCTTTAGAAATATCCTCTCCACCCTTTTCTAAATTTCTAATTTCATCAAAGATAAATCTAGCTTCTTCTCTTAAATTCTTTGCTTTTCTTAGCTTGATTTTGTCTCCTTTTTCATTAGTAATTGATGTGATTCTATCTTTATAAATAGAAGAATACTTCTTGTTAAAGGCGTTTTCTAAAAAGCTTAAGGAGCCATCTGTAATATATTTTGTAGATCTATAATTTTTAGTAAATACAACTTCTGTTGGATTATAACCTTTTTTAAATAAATCTAATATTTTATCAGGTTCAGATCCTCTCCAACCATAAATGGTTTGAAACATATCTCCACAAAGTAATATATTATTATTGCCAAAAATTTTTTCAATTATTGAATACTCTAAGGTGCTAGTATCTTGTACTTCATCAATATTAATATACTTAAATTGATTTTTTAAAACTTCAACTAATTTCTCATCTGTAAGCAATTCCTTTGCCTTTATAGTTAAATCTGCAAAGTCTAGTCCATGGTTACTGTAAAGCAGAGAATTATATAATGTTACTAATTCTCTACCTTTACTCTCTAAGAATTCCTTCATCTTTAAGTCTAGATTTCCCTTATTACTACAAATAGATTTAATTTTATCACCTTGATATTTAAATATATGTTCAATTACTTTATTATAATTTTTAAAAGAATCCTCTTCCTTAAAATTAAGTTTTGTATTTTCTATTTTAACTAACTCTATAAATTGTTGAAGTTTATTTACTGGGTAATTATAATAATTACATTCCTTTATTATTTCCTTACAATCTTCTTCGTCAAATACTAAGAAATCAGTAAATATATCTGTTCTCTTTTTAGCTTCACTCTTTATTAAATCAAAGCAAAAGCTATGAAAGGTTCTAATAGTGATGCCCTTAGCTTTTTCTCCTACAATATCTTCAATTCTACCCTTCATTTCTGCACAGGCTTTATTAGTAAAAGTAATACATAATATTTCTTCAGCTTTTGCTTTTTTAGAATTTATTATATTTGAAATTCTACTAGATAGTGTATTTGTTTTTCCTGTTCCTGCAGAAGCAAGAAGCAAAATATTCCTTTCTAGTTCATTTACAACTATTGATTGCTCTTTATTTAAAGACATTTTACCACCTCCTAGTTTATTTCTATTTACATTTTATCATACTATTTTTCTAGTATTAAAAAAAGTCGTAATAAAGGTATCATTATGACTTTTCATCTGTTCACTTTCTAATTCCATCTCTATTAAAGGTTCTCCATAAATATATTTCATCCGCTACTATCATAATTATTGCAGCTAATAACATTACTAATAATTGAAGGTTCTCACAATGAATATGCTTCCAATTATTAAAAATACCATTTTATATCAATCTTCTATTAAATTCATCTTTTATTATTTTATATTATTACTTAGAATCTTACCAATATGCTATAATTATAAAAAAGAATTTCTGGGAGTTGATACAAATGAAAGATAAATATATAATATTTTACACTATATTTTTCAGTTTATATTCTATCTTAAATTTTTATATAGGAAAGGTAATATTAAAAGGGCTTAAGATTACTACTAATATATCTCCTTTACCCTTTTGGATAGCATTTTGTACCTTAGCATCATCTTATATAGCTTCTATGGTATTTACTAAGTATTTGCCTCATAGCCTAAACAATCTCTTTTCATTTATTGGTTCTTATTGGCTTGGGTTACTTATGTTTAGTTCATTAATATTTCCTATTTTAGGACTAATTAATTTAATATTAAAAAAATCTTCTTTGTTAAACAATAAAATTTATATAATGGAAACAGTATTAATGACTATAGTATTTATAATATTTATAATAATTGGTAGCTATAATGCTAATCACTCTTATGTTAAATCCTTTGATATTGATATTGAAAAGGATACCTTAAAAGAGCCATTAAATATAGTTATGGTTTCTGATTTACACTTAGGTAATGTTGTTAAAAATAATAGATTAAAAAGTATGGTAACTGAAATAAACGAATTAAATCCTGATTTAGTCATTATTGCTGGGGATATTATTGATAGTGATATTACTCCTTTTTTAAATCATAATATGGCTATAGAGTTTTCTAATATAAAATCTAAATATGGAACTTTTGCTACCTTAGGAAATCATGATATATTAACTAAAGAAGAAGACACCATAGTAGATATCCTTAAAGAAAATTCCATTACTGTTTTAAGAGATGAATCAGTTTTAATTAATGATGATTTCTATATAATTGGAAGAGATGATATAACAGTAAATAGATATGGCAGTGAGGATAGAGCTACTCTGGAGGATTTAACCAAAAATTTGGATAGTTCTAAGCCTCTAATAGTTATTGATCATAATCCACAATATTTAAATGAAAGTTTAAATGCTCATATTGATTTACAACTATCTGGTCATACTCATAAGGGACAAATAATTCCTGGCAACTTAGTTACTAACAAAATCTTCGAAGTTCATTATGGATATTTAAAAAAGGATACTTTAAATGTTGTAGTTTCTTCAGGTTACGGTACATGGGGACCTCCTATTAGATTAGGAAGTAGAAGTGAAATAGTACAAATAAACCTAAAATAGAAATGAAAAAATTAAGGAATTAGAGAATTAAAAAATGTAGAATTGAAGAAGAAACTCCTTTCGGAGTTTCAATAATCTTCATTCTACATTTTTATTTTATTTCATAACTTAATTCTATAAACTTTTCTATATCTTCTTCAATAAGCTTAAGTGAATTTCTCCAGAAGTTAACATCATGAACATCTATATTCATTATCTTAGTTACATCTGCTACCATATTCTTACCTGTAACTGCTAGTAACTCTTCATATTCCTTACAGAAGCTATGGCCTCTCTTTAAATATTCTGCATATAATCCCTTAGCAAATAAGTTTCCAAAGGCATATGGGAAGTTATAGAAGTTTGCAGTTGCATAGTAGTAATGTGGTTTCCAAGTCCACATATATTTATGAAGATAATTGTTATCTAATCCATCTCCATAAGCTTCTTTTTGTGCATTAAGCATAGCATTATTTATTTCCTCTACTGATAAAGAACTTTCTTTTCTCTTTTCAAATACTTCACTTTCAAATAAGAATCTTGAGTATATGTCTACAATAACTTGATTGCAATCTGAAATTTCAGCTTCTAAAATAGCAAAAGCTTCTTCCTTACTAGCTTCTTTTACAGCACTCTTTTTAATAATTATTTCACAGAAATTAGAAGCTGTTTCTGCAAGAGTCATAGGATATTCTGAATTTAGCATAGTCTCGTTGTTTAAGCATTCTCCATGGAATCCATGTCCAAGTTCGTGGGCCATAGTTACAACATCACTAAAACTATTTCCATAGTTTAATAATATTCTACTTTCCCCAATATCTTTAATACTTGCACAGAATGCTCCTCCTACTTTACCTTCCTTAGGATAAACATCTAGCCAATTATTTTCAAAAGCCTTTAAAACAAAGTCAGCTAAATTATCACTAAACTTTCTAAAATTCTTTTCTACAAAAGCTTTTCCTTCTTCAAAGGTAAATTTCATTTCTTTTTCTATTACAGGAGCATATAAATCATAAAATGGAAGCCCATTTTTATGACCTAAAATTTCTGCTTTTCTTTTTAAATATTTTCTAAATGTTGGTAAACTTTCTTTAATAGCTGTAAGCATGGCATTTAAAATATCTTCATCCATTCTAGATTCTTCTAATGTCATATGAAGAGGTGATTTATAACCCTTAAGATTTGAAGTAGTTATTACTTCTCCCTTAATGCCATTTAGCGCAGCAGCTACACCCTCTTCTATTTTTTCATAGGATTTTATTTCTGCTTCGTATGCCTTTTTCCTAACTTCTGGATCCTTGCTATATGCCATATTTAATACAACTGTTAGTGGAAGAGATTCTTCCTTTCCATCTACATTAATATCTACCTTATGTGTTGATATTAAATAATCTTTATAGTTTGACCAAGCATCTGAACCTGTGGTTCTCATCTTAGCTATTATAGCTTCTTCTTTATCACTTAACATATATTTATTCTTATTGATTATTTCTTTAATTATAAATTCATGATTTTTTAATAAAGTTGATTTATTAATTACTTCATCTATATTTTCTATACTAGCAATCCATTTATAAATCTTAGTTAAAGGTTCTGCTAAAAGACTATTTTTATTATTTATAACATCTAAATACTTTCTTCCTTCAACATTCTTTGAATCAGCACTAACAGTTAAACTAGCAAATGAAGCTACCTTACTAATAAGAAGATATATATTTTCAAGATTATTAATTATATCCTCTAAAACTCTTAGTGTATCCTCTTCTTTATTTAAGTTTTCTGAAAAAACTTTTAACTCATTAATATTTTTATCCACCTTATCTAAATCTTCAAGAAATTCTTTAGATGTAAATGAGGGATAAAGTTCTTTTAAACTCCAATTATCTGACATGTTTTTGCCCCCTTATATTTGTTTATATTAAATTATAGTATTTATTTAGCACTTTATCAATAAAATTACACTTATATTGAATAATTTTTATTCCTATATTTAAGTGGAGAAACTCCTACTAGCTTTTTAAAGGTATTGGTAAAGTGGCTTTGATCATGAAATCCTAACAAAATACTTATTTCCAAGATACTTTTTTCAGTACTTAATAATAAAATTTTGGCTCTTTCAATTTTTATTTCTCTTAAATATTTCATTATGGATATCCCTTTATATTTTTTAAAACATGTTGATGCATACCCAACTGAAATATTTAAAGTTTTACATATTTCTTCTAGGGATATGTGATTTTCAATATTTAAATGAAGGGCTTGCAGAAGCTTATTAACTGTGAAACTATCTGTAATTTCTGTATCATTAATTAGTAATTCCATATATTCGTTTATCATATCTAATTCTATTTCTTGCATTATATATATAGAACTTGCCTCTTTAATTCTTCTATAAAATTTATTATAAATTGGATGTAAATATTTCTTTGCAATTCCATTTCTTATTATTTCTCTTGTATAAATTGCATTCCATATAATAAGGTCGTCCATTTTATGTTCTTTATCCACCTCATCATAAATTTCTGAAGAATGCTTTGCCTTAATAACCTTTATTATTTCTTCTTTATTTCTGGAATCAATTAATAATGACATTTTATTGTTAAAAATATTAAAGTCAGACTCAAAGCTCTCATATCCATCATTCATAAATATACACTCCCTATATACACGATAATAATTATATACATATTATATTATATATACTAAAACGCCTTCAATATTTTACTAAAATTTTACATTGTATTAATTAAACCGTCTTTATATTGAAAATATTATAGTAATCATTATCAATTTTATTAATTTCTCATAAAAAATAGACAGATAGTTTATTTTATAAACTACCTGTCTTATTATATATTTACCCTTTGATATTATTTTGTTGCTGCTGTTAAAGCACTATTTACAGCATCTATTACTCCCTTTGAAGAGTTTGTTGCCCCTGATATTGCTTCAACTCCCTCAGTTCCTTGCTTTTCTATTATTTCTGGAACTAAATTATCTTGAACACCTTCAACTAATGTTTTAGTTTCATTATGCTCAACAAGTTTAACTTCAGAAATCTTACCTTTTGAAACTACTACTTCTACTTTAATTACACCTGATGCTCCTTGTCCTTCTCCTTGGTATGTTCCATCAGTATATTTTCCGCCACCACAGCCTACTAACAATGAAGCTGATATTGAAATAGCTCCTATAATTGCTATTAACTTTTTCATGATTATTCCTCCTACATATAAATTAAGTTATTTTATGAATGCTGCTGCATTTTTTCCAGCTGTTCTACCAAAAGTAACTATATCAGCTAAAGCATTACCACCTAATCTATTTCCTCCATGGATTCCACCAGTAACTTCTCCTGCAGCGAATAATCCTTGAATTATATTTCCATCTGTATTAACAACTTCAGCATTAGTATTAATTTTTAATCCACCCATAGTGTGGTGAACTGCTGGTGTTACAGGAATAGCATACACCTTACCTTCATTTAATTGTCTTGGAAGATCTTCTCTATTAAACTCTGAATCTTTATTTGCTGCTACTGCATCGTTATATTTATTTATACTTTCTACCATAGTATCTTTATCTATTGATAATTTTTCTGCTAATTCTTCTACTGAATCTGCTTCTGTTACTAATCCCATATTGAAGTATTCTTCAGTAGCCTTTAAGCTCTTTCTTAATCCTTCATCAAAGAAAAGATAAGCAACTCCATCCTTTTGTTCTAATATTGCTTTGGAAACTACATCTCTAGTTAATAATTCATTAGTAAATCTCTTACCATCTTTATTAATAAGGATAGCACCATTTCCTCTTACAGCTTCAGTAACCATTACAGCTTTTTCTGGAACAACTGTTGGATGAGTTTGAATTTCTTCAATATCAACTAAATCTGCTCCAAGTTTTTCTGCTAAAACTATTCCATCTCCAGTAGCTCCGCTGTGATTAGTAGTAGCAAATCCTTTTAATTCTTCTTTGTAGCTAACAACCATTTCTTGATTAGCTGAGAATCCTCCAGCAGCTATAACTACTGCTTTTGTGTTAATAGTATATTCTTTACCTTCTTTATTAGTTGCCTTTATTCCTGAAACATTACCATCTTTATCTAGTATTATTTCCTTAGCTTCGTTCCAAAGTCTTAAATCTACTTTTTCATTTTCAGCCGCTGTCTTTAAAGTATCAACTAAGTGAGCACCTACTGCTGCACCACCAGTAGGTCTATGTGTTCTGTAATTTGTTGATCCAGCCATCTTACCTACATCTGAAAGGTCAGCTCCAAGTTCAGTTAACCATGCTACTGAATCCTTTGCTTCATTTGTTAATTTTTCTACTAATTCAGGGTTATTTTTATTATATCCACCCTTCATAGTGTCATTATACATTGTTTCTATAGAATCTTCTATGTTCTTGTTTTTTTGTTGCTCTGTTTCTGCTGCATTTAACCCACCAGTAGCTCTATTAGTGTTACCACCTACCATAGGCATTTTTTCTAAAAGAATTACATTTTCTACACCTTCTTGTTTAGCTTGTACAGCTGCTGATAGTCCTGCTCCACCTGCTCCTATAATAACTATATCAGCAGTTTCTTTCTTAGAACCACACCCAACTAATGCTGTAGGAACTAAAATTAAAGCTGACATTACTAATGCTAAAGCTTTCTTTTTCATTTAGTATTTCTCCCCTTGTTTTTTAGTTTTTTTACAGCTTTAGTATATTTGTTAATTAATAATCAATCAATATTGTGGTCTTATTGTTTATTTTGGTCTTTTTGGTCTTTTTATTTTACTTTATAATAATTAGTTGGCCTTCCTATTTTCCCATACTCCTGATACATTTCAACTTTGCTTTCTTCTACCATTTTTTCTAAGTATCTTCTTGCTGTAACTCTTGCAAGTCCACATCCATTAGCTATTTCTTCAGCTGTTAACTTATCATTTTTTTTTAATTTCATAAATTCTATTATCTTATTATAAGTTTTTATATTTAATCCCTTACAAAGTTCTTTTTCTTCTTGTTCTACATTTATATTTACTATATATTGATCTATATGTTCTTGATTTATATCTTCAACATTATTTAACTCTAAAAACCTATTTTTATAATTAATTAATGATTCTTTAAACCTTTCAAATTTGAATGGTTTTATTAAATAATCTATAGCTCCATATTTAAAAGCATCATCTACAGAGGCTTTACACTTATCTGCTGTAATTAATATTGTATCTAAATTTATTTCTTCTAATCTAATCCATTTCAACAACTCTATGCCCTTACCATCAGGTAAAAACACATCTAATAATACTAAATTAGCCTTACACTTTCTTAATTTAATTTTAGCTTCTTTTATAGAACTGGCATCATCTATCACCTTAAAACTACCTATTTTTTCTAAAAATCTTTTGTTAATTTCTTTAACCATTGGGTCATCTTCCACAATAAAAACATTAATTATATTCATTAAATCCTTACCTCCCATATTGTCAATTCATCTGATGTTAATTTCAAATCTCCATTTAAAGAATTTATTATACTATTCACATTATACAATCCTAATCCTCTAAAACTTCCTTTTGTGCTAAATCCCCTTAAAAATATTTTTTCTTTTAGTTTATCATCAATTTTATTTCCATTATTTTTTACTATAATATTTATTTTTTCCTCTTGGAAGATACCTATGTATATATATCCATCATCTCTTCCCTTCAATTCTTCAATAGAATTTTCTAACAAGTTTCCTATAATAGTCAACACATCTTGTATCATAATATTTTTAGGTATTTCTTTTAAATTTGAGTTTTCATCTACTTCAAACTTTATCTTAAGTTCATCGGCTTTATTATATTTTGAAAAGATTAAACCTTGTATTGATGCTTCTCTTATCTTCTTCAAAGAATCAGTTATTGCTCCTCTATTCTCGGTTGTTTCAAAAATATATTCTAAAGCCTTATCGCTTTCATCTAATTGAATTAAACCAGCAATTGTATGTAATTTATTCATAAACTCATGATTTTGAGCTCTTAAATTCCAAGTTAATTCCTTTACACCAGTTAACTCTGCAGCCATATTATGAACTTTTGTGAAATCCTGAAAGCTAGCTATTGCTCCTACTATTTTCCCATATTCACCAATAATGCTATAAAAATTTGCCATAATTATCACATTATTATTAAGTCTAATTTCTTCATTGAAAATTCTACTTCTTCTATACATAACTTCATTTAACAAGCTCTTTATCTTATCATCAATAATTTTATTAGAATAGAGCTTTAATATTTCATAAGCTTTACTATTAATTACAGTTATTTCCCCTAAATTATTTACAGCAATAAGTCCTTCTTCAATGTTATTAATAATAGACTCCTTTTCCCTAAGCTCATTTGCTATTTCTTCTGGTTCTAATCCATAAATATCTGATTTTATATTTTTTGCTAATTTCTTAGCTAAAAATATAATAATAATTAAAACTCCCATAAACACAGGTATTAAACCATAAAAAAATTCTACCACTTCGCTTCTTACATCTCTCTTTAAAACTCCTACTGCTACTGCTCCAACTTGTACACCATCTTTATAAACTGGTGTAAAGCCTCTCACAGATTTTCCTAAGTGACCTTCACCTTCCGAAACATAGGTTTCCCCTTCAGTCAATACTAGTTTTTCATCTCCTCCTAAAAATTTTCTACCTATATTATCTGGAATTGGATGTGAGTATCTTATTCCTTCATTATTCATAACTGTTATAAATAATAACCCTGTTTTAAGTCTTACTCTTTCTGTAAAGTTTTGTACCTTATAATGGGTTGGATCTGAGCCATCTGCTAGTTCTTTTTGTATCATAGGATTAGAAGAAACAACAAAAGCTATATCTATTAAGCTTTTTCCTACTGTTTCCGATACTTTAGAATTTATAATAGCTAATGAAAATATGCTAATTATCATTATAACAGTCATAAATATTCCAATAGTTAATCTAGTTAGTTTCTTTTCTAAACTCATTTTTACCTCTTTTTTTATTAGATTTCTTAACCATTATATAATAAAGCATAAATATTAATAAAAAAAGAACCATCTTAAATGATTCTTTTTAACTTATCTTTATTTCTTTCTAATTATATCTAATACATAAGTCTTAAACTCTTCAAAAGTCCCTTTTGTTATAGATGCTCCCTTATTGATTTTTCCACTTGAGAAATTATATTCTGCTGAACCATAGTTAAAACTTGCACTGGAAACAATTATACTTGAATCAGTAACTCTATAATTTACATCTGTTAACATTACTTCTTTACAAAACTCTATAAATTCATTTGCTTTTTCTAAATCGCCTTTACTAACTTCATTCAAAGTAAATTTAAATAAACCATAACCTCCAATTAAAGGTACCATTTGTCCACTCGCCATATAAAATACTTTCCCCATATTATAAAAATATTTCATATTCCCATAAGTCATTGTTCTATATTCATTATTTATTTCTAAATTCTTATTATCTAAGCCTTGAAATTTTTCAACTATATCATCCCAAGCTTTTGCTTCAGCTGATTTATTATTACTTATTACACTTTTAAATTGTTCATATGCTTTTTCTAAATCATTTCCCTTATTTATAATTGAATTATTTACTTTAACCACATACTCATTATTTTCGAATACTAACTCCACTTTACTATTCATAACTAAACTCCCTTACTTATATAATTATGTATTATTATTTAGTAATAATTATTATAACATAGTATAATTGATTTTCAACCAATTAATTATTACTTAACAATTTCATATGGCCAATCTTTTATGCCACCAAAATCATATATGTTATTATATCCCATTTTAGCTAATAAATTTGCTGCTGTACTACTTCTATTCCCGCTTCTACAATATACTAGTATTTTTTGTTCTTTATCCTTAAGTATATTTCCTGCTTCTGATTCTATTTCATCTAGTGGAATTAGTATACTATTTTCTATATGTCCATTTTCATATTCTTCTTTAGTTCTAACATCTAATATTATAACATTTCCTTTATCCATTTCTTTTTTTGCTTCTTCGGCAGTTATTTCAATAACACTACCTTTATCATTATTTACATTGGTATCCTTTACTACTGTACCGCAACCAGAAATTATAAAAACGCTTAAAAATATAGTCAATATAACGTAAATTTTTTTCAATATTATCACCTCTTTATTATTATAAAGAAATAAACATACTAAGTTTGTGACTTTATCACAAACCTAGTATATTTACTTATCAAAAAACTTTGTTCCTGGTAATACCACTTTAAAATAATCATCCTTAATAGAGTTAATAAATTTAACCTTTCGACTATTATTAAAAGATTTTTTAATTCTTAAAAAACCTTGGCCATTATTTAAAAATCGCTTATTATTATCTATTGTAATTAACTTTTCATATAGCCACATATTCCTCTTGCTTTGGTTTATGTTGTTAATTGATCTGTTATTTCCAGTTATGGCTCCTGGACTTGTTATAATAATTTCTTTGGTTCCTATATAAATATCTATGATCTTATCAAAGGCAGAATAATCTCTATATAGTACTGCATTATTTATTGCTTCACCTATTGCATTTATAGGATAATCCTTTGGTAAAATATCTAAAACTTCTCTAATAGCTTTATCAATCATATTTAATACATTACCTTGAACTATTATAACTTCATCCTTAGCAGGATTTAGCTTATTATTAATTCTTATAATATTATGCGGTAACCAAAGACTATTAACATTTGAAAATATTAATAATCCTCCTAAGGTACAATAAAATTCTCCACTTTCCTTATCCCTTGATATAATTCTTGAAGTTTCAAGTAAAAATTTTTTATTTTCTTCATTTATTTCAATACCTTTATTTTTAAAATAATTTTTATATATCGATTCATCTAAAAAGCTTATATTACTTTTTACTATTCTAGAAGTTTCTATAAAGAAATCTAAATTTTCTTCAAAGGATTCTAATAATTCTTGCTTTCTCATAGTGTCAGTAGTTGAACCTCTTCTAACATAAAAAGCTCCATTTTCTCTAACTTGGTATGGTTTTTGTTCTCCATCATATATTGTTATAACAGAAACTTTTTTATTCTCTATCAATAAATTATCTACAGAAATTGGAATTGGCGGCTCGCATCTTGAAGTAATTATTTGTTGAACTTGCTCTTCATTAATAACTTCATTATCTTCTAATCCCACTATCCTTTTTGACTTATCTTCAATTCCTATTATTATGTAACCTCTTCCCCCCCTTGAATTTGCTATTGCGCAAACATCCTTTGCTAACTCCTTTTTGCTACTCTCCTGCTCTAAGGATAGCTTTAATTTAAAATCTAATTTTACGCCTTCTTCTCTTTTTATTAAACTAAGAACTTTTTTGCTATCCATTCTCTCACCCCACTAATTTATTGCTATATAAATATTTTACTATAAAAATAGAGAGAGAAGCTATAATAGTAGCCTCAACCTCTCTTAATTTAATTATTTTATTATATTTTTAATATTGTCAAAAAGTGTATTCTTATCTATTAAGCCTTCTCTATCATAAGTAATTTCCCCAGATTTATTTATAAAAATAGTTCTAGGAATACCCATAATATTATAAGTATTGGCAGCACTAAGCTCTTTATCAAATACAACCTTCATCTCTAAATTATTATCCTCTAAAAACTTTAATGCCCTTTCTTTTGTCTCTCTTTTTCCATCAGTTAAATTAACCATTAGTATTTCTACATCATCTCCATATTCCTTTATTGCTTCTTCAAAATATGGCATTTCTTCTTGACAAGGTCCACACCAACTAGCCCAGATATTAACTACTACTGGCTTTTTATCCTTAAAATCAGATAATTTAACTACATTCCCATCTTCATCATATACAGTGAAATCTTTCGCTTCTTTTATTTCTGTTTGTAAGGAATCACTATCATTAGGCATATATGCACCAGATAAGTATCCATATCCAAATTTTACAATAACTATTAATAATATTAAAGAAACTATTAACACTACTATTTTCATTTTATCTTTCATAAATTTAACCTCCTAATTAAATGTTAACCAAGATAATAATAAGTTTAAATAACCAGTCATCATCATTAATCCTATTACTATAAGTAATATTCCTGACACAGTATTTATAATCTTATAATTTCTTTTAATAAATTTAAAAACACCTTTAAGATTCTCAATTAATAGAGCTGAAATTATAAATGGTATACCAAGGCCTAAGCTATAAGATAAAAGCATGAAAATCCCTTTTAAGGTATCTTGTGAATTAGCTGCAATCATTAAAGCAGCCCCTAGAAAAGTTCCTACACAAGGAGTCCATCCTATTGCAAATATCATACCAAATAATATAGATGAGGTTAAATTTAATTTATTTAAATTTGTTTTATTCTTTAATTTAAGACTCTTTTCTAAAAAAGCAATTTTGAATATACCAATGTAATTTAATCCAAAAACTATTAATAATATACCTGCTATTATATTAAATAGTTTCATATACTTTTGTATAAAAACTCCAAAGGTTCCAGCTGCTGCACCTAAAATTGTAAATATTACTGAAAACCCAATAACAAAACCTATAGAATTAAGTAAAGCTTTGTTATTATTTTTATTATCATTTCCTCCCATGAAATAAGATATATATATAGGTATCATAGGTAAAATACAAGGTGAAATGAAGGTTATTATACCTTCTAAAAAAAGTATAAAATAATTCACTAAACCACTCCTTTCCTTTTTTATTAATATATCACAATATTCAAATTAATTGAATAAGGTACTTTTTTGATACTATTATACAAATGAAATATCATATAGTTTTAAAAACTATATATTGTCTTTATATGTATTTTATGATATCTTATTAATATATTTAAAAAGAAAGGAATGTTATTATGAGTAAAATTGCTTTAATTACAGATAGTACTTGTGGATTACCTAAAGAATATGTAGAGAAATACAATGTTAAAATTGTTTCTTTAAAAATATTATATAAAACTAAAGAGTATATTGATGGAGTTACTATTACTCCTGAAGAGGTTTATTCTAAATTACCTAAGGAACTACCTACTACTTCAATGCCTTCCGTTGATGATGTTTCTATTTTATATGATGAATTAATTAGAGAAGGCTATACTCATGCAATTGTTTTACCTGTTTCTTCTGGTTTATCTGGAACTATAAATAGCTTCAGGCTTGCAAGTGAGAATTACAAAAGTATTAATACATTTATTTTTGATACAAAAATATTATCTATGGCTGTAGGCTTAATTGTAATAGAAGTTGGTAAAATGATTGAAGCCAATAAAAGCTTTGAATACATTTGTAATAAGATTCCGAAATTAAGAGAAAATTTATGGATGTACTTTACAGTAGATACATTAGAATACTTAATAAAGGGGGGAAGAATTGGAAAGGTATCTGGTGGAATTGGTGAAATGTTAAATTTAAAGCCTATAATCACTATGGATGAAGATGGAGCTTATACAACTTTTACTAAAGTAAGAGGATCAAAACAAGCCTTTAACAAACTTACTTCATTAGCTTCACAAATACTAGATAAAGGAAAAAGTAAAGTAATTATAATGACTGGTACCATGCATGAAGAAGCAGAAAAGCTTAAAGAACTTCTGCAAAAACATAAAAACACTACATTTATTTATAAAGGAACAATTACTCCTGCTGTTGGAATACATTCTGGTCCTAGATTATTAGCTGTAGCTGTTATGAATGAAATATAGGGGCTACTATTAGTAGCCCCTAATTATTCTTCATGTTCGTATTCTTTACCTGATTGCATTGCCATCTTTTCAGCTACTAAATTCTTTAGTAAGACATCTACTGTCCACTCCTTAGATGTTTCTGTAACTGCAGCCTTTAAAACATTATTAAGTCTAAACTTCTTTAGATTATTTATAAGTAATCCAATTTTAGCCCCTGGAATATTATTAAAAATTATTGCTTTATTTTTTATTCCATCTTCAGCATCATTTAATATGTTTCCATTTATAACATCTTTCACTAAAGTATTTCCATTCTTATAACTTATTACAACCTTATCTCTTATTCCAAGCATAGCTGCTAAATTACTTAAAGTTTTAACTTCTTTTAAGTCAAAATTACATAATATTATGCAGCTTCTCCCATCATTAGCTTTTGTTTCTTTTGTATCTAATAATTCAAATGACATAGTATTCTCCTTTTATAAATTAATTTCTTAACTATATCATATAAAATTACTATGAATTAAGCAACCTTGTTTTTTTAATATTAATCTTAAGACTTATAGTATAAATAAAATCTATAATCATAATTAATAATATTATAATATTAGATACTCTAAATAAATTTTCTAAACTTACATAAAAATTATTAATAGTTGGCTGAAAAAATCTTATGCCAATATAGCAAAGAACAGCCCAATAAATTGTAAATTTCAAAGTTATTAAACCCATAAAATTAAATTTCAAATCTGAATAGTCCCAATATCTTTCATTAAATATTTTTAAAAGCAAATAACCACTAATAAATTCTATAGAGGTTGGTACAATTAAATATACTATAACTCTAGTTAAAATACTTAAGTTATAATAATAATCTAATAACACTAAAATAGTAAAAGCTATTCCATACATTGGCTTATAAGGTCCCTTTAAAAACCCTTCTTTTTTAAATTTCCCATTAATAATATAGCTATAAACTCCTTCAATAAAGAAACCTACTGCAGAATAAAGTATAAAATTAAATAAAGTAAAATTCATTATTGTCAAAACTAAACACCAGCCTTTAATAAATTTCATCATTAGTTTATCCAATTGAATTTCATAAATACCTATAAATCTATATAGCAACTTTTAAGACTACTTAGAATATTATAAAATGTAGTATTTAAAAGGAGGAATTGAAATCGAAAGTAACTATATAAAAGTAAAAAAAATCCTAGCAATTCTTTTATTAGCTAATTTATTTGTTGCAATTTCTAAAATCATAGTGGGCTTTGCAATTAATAGCTCTAGTGTTATGGCTGACGGATTCCATTCTATTTCTGATAGTGCTTCAAATATAGTAGGAATCATAGGAATTACCCTAGCTTCAAAGCCTAAAGATACAGAGCATCCTTATGGACATAAAAAATTTGAAACTATAGCAAGCATTATTATTGGATTAATGTTACTTATATTAGGTTTCAATGTTATTAAAACTTCAATAATCAAGTTATTTGTTCCATCTGTTATGAATATTACCATTGAAAGTTTAATCATAATATTAATAACCTTAGTGATTAATATATTTGTTGCAATATATGAAAATAATCAAGGTCATAAACTTAATAGTAATCTTTTAATAGCAGATTCCCTTCATACTAAGAGTGATATTTTTGTTTCTATAGGAGTATTAATTGCACTTATTACAGTAAAACTTGGCCTTCCAACAATAATAGACGTATTAGCCTCATTTATAGTATCATTTTTCATTTTACATGCAGCCTATGAAATAATAAAAGATAATATTTCATCATTAACAGATAAAGTTATGATAGAAGAGGAGATAATAACTAATATTCTTAAAGAATTTAAAGCTATTGAAGATGTTCATAATATAAGATCTAGAGGTTATGATGATTATATTTTTTTAGATATGCATATAAAAGTAGATTCAAATTTAAATGTGGATGAAGCCCATACTCTTGTCCATGAAATTGAAAGTACATTAAATACTAAGCTTAATAAAAAAGTAGATTTAATTATTCATGTTGAGCCTAATTTAAATAAGAGATAAATATTATATTCTTCGCTACTTAATAGTCACTCTAAGTAGCTATGATATAATATTTATCTCTTTCTCTATAAAATGTAATAATTATTTAAAGGTTAACCTTTTTAATTTCCATAGAAAAATTAAAAATATATATTACTTGGTGGATTAATTTTTATATATTCATCTACTTCTAAGTAGTATTCACCATCAAAGGATATTTTACCTAATACCTTTATCCACTGCCCCTCTTTAAATTTATCTTTTGCCAAGGTTTTAACTCCTATAATATATGAATCTGCTGCACAGCAATTCATTTCCTCTCTACCTAAAATAAATTTTTCTCCTTCATACTTATAAACAAAGCCTGTAAAAATAATATATTTATTTAAGTATTCTTCTCCATCACCTTCTAAATCTTCTAAAATATGATGAGTTTCATGATTAATTTCTATAGCATCTTTAGCAAATATATTATTAAAACTTGTTAAGTTGTTATTACTGTCCTTATACATATACCCTCTTAATAAGAGTAAAACACCTATAATTAGAGTAAATATTATTGGCATAAATTTTAATGAAGTATCTACTCTTGAATTAAAGCTTACTACCTTCATAGCTTGAACAATAATAAGTATAGGTAAAATAACAATAACTATATATAAATTTTTTGCAGTTTTTACACTTAAATAATTGTAAACTTCTCCAGATAACATTAAATAACCTATATAAGTTGTTAATAAAATTAATATCAGTAACCAAATAAATTCTTCTACATTAAATCTTCTCATACTAACCTCCTAAAATATAAAACTTAAGCTTATTGAGAAAGCTAGTACAATTAATACTATTAGAGTAATTATTTTTACTGTAAAGGACTTTTTAAAATATGATGATATAATAATAGCGTTTTTCAAATCTAACATAGGTCCTAATACTAAAAAGGCTGATACAGCAGGAATTCCAAAATATTCTAAAAACCCCTTAGCTATAAAAGCATCGGCTTCTGAACATAAGGATAGTAAAAAGGCTAATAGCATCATTATAACTATAGGTAAGATTATACCTTTTGAGTATTGTTCTATAAAATCTTCCTTAACTATTACAACAAACAAACTAGATAAAAATGATCCAAATATGTAGTATCTTAATATATTTAAAAATTCTTTATTAGCATGCTCTAAACATAATCTAAGCTTCGATTTATTATAAAAATAATCTATTGTTTCACATCCACAATCACATATATTTTCATATTCACTTGTACTTTTAATAACTTGTTCATTTCTATTAGTAAATATTTCAACTAATAGTCCTATTATTATGGCACAAGTAATTCCACCAAATACTCTTATTAATACTATATTTATATCCTTAAAAGCATAAAAAGTTGAAGCTATAACCACTGGATTCACTATTGGAACCGTAAGCATAAAAACAACAGCAACTGCAATAGGAATACCTTTTTTCATTAAGCTTCTAGTTATAGGAACTATAGCACATTCGCAAATTGGAATAAAAAGTCCCATAAAAGCTGCAAAAATTATTGATATAATTCTACTTTTAGGAAGAATTCTTTTTACTATATCTTCAGATACATATATTTGAATAACAGAAGAAGCTATAGATCCAATCAATATAAAAGGTAGTGCTTCTAATATCATACTTATAAATACATTGGCCCATTTTATCATTTCACTACCTCCCTTTTATAAATCATAGATTTTATTTTTTTTATTGAAGCTCCTTCTTTAAAATATTTAGATGATATTACTTCCTCTTCTAAAGTATCTAAGGATTTTGAAAATAATATAGGTGCAGTTTTATTTATCTCTCCAATATACTTAATTAATTCTTTTTGTTCCTTTGAAGGTATTACTGATAAATTATTTAAAATAATAAGTTTGCTAGATTGAATAAAAGGTATTATAATTTCTCCCAAATTTTTAAGATAAACCTTTAAATTTTTGCTGTTACCAATATAATAATTTCCATAGAAATTAAGCTTCTTTCTTATTTCTTTATCTTCAAAAACTTTACCTATTATACTTAAATTCATTGTTCCATTAAATTCTACTATTACTCTAGAATATTGTTTTTTTGCTATTTCTTTAAGTAATAGATCTTTTAAATACTCTATTTTTTCTAAGTATATAACTTGTATTTTTTTTGAATTACTATTAATACCTTTAATGCCTTCTTCTAAGAGAATTATTAATATATCTTTTTCTAAGCAAATTTCAGTATTTAGATAAGCATTAATAAAGGATGTTTTTCCTGAGCCTAAAAAACCACTTACAATTTCAAGTTTAGCCTTCATTTATTACCTCAAAGAAATAGCTTTTCTATTTCTTTTTTATTTAGATTTACACCTATAAATGAAATAACACTAGAGATGCTGTTATTTATTTTTCTAATTTCAAACTCATCCTTTACAAAATCAAATTGACCAAAAGTATCATCCTTTAACCTAATTATTCCCTTTGCCCTTATTACATCTCCAAAGCTCCTAGAACTAGAAATAAACTTAAACTTTGATATTAATTCTAGCTTTGAATAATTACAACTTGGATAAATTGCAAAGCTTTCAAAAACATCCTTAGCTTTAGAAGTTTCTATAGTTTTTAACCTTGGCTTTATGCCTTTATATTCATTTATATTTAAAGAATTAAATTCTATCTTATCTAAAATATCAATTCCTTTTATTTTTTGCCAGTCATAACTTATTATTACTGCCCTTTTATTAACCCTTTTAATTTTTGTAATTATATTATCTAAATCATTACTTTTTATATTTTGAGTTCTACTTAAAACTATTTTTTTTGTGTTTAAAATTTGATCTTCATAGAAATCCTTAAAATTTTTAAAATACATATCAAATTTTTCAGTATCTATAACAGTAATTATATTATCTATTTCTACTTTATCTCTTAGCTTTGATTCTTTAAAAATTTTAATTATATCTGTAAGCTTTGCAACTCCAGATGGCTCTATAATTATTCTTGATGGATTATATTTATTAATAACTTCTAAAATAGCTTCCTTAAAATCTCCAGTAACTTCACAGCAAATACATCCTGAATTTATCTCCTTAACTTTTATGTTAGAATCTCTTAAAATCAATGCATCTATACTTACTTCTCCAAATTCATTTTCTATAATAGCAATATTTTCATTATAGGCACCCTCATTAATAAGTTTTTTAATAAGAAATGTTTTTCCCGCTCCTAAAAATCCTGAAAAAATATCTATTTTTGTTTTCATTTTTCACCTCTATATAAATCTTATTATGTTCTACACATTTTATGATTTATATAATAGATTTATTCCAAAAAAATAATGAGGAAATATACTATTGCACAATAGATATTTCCTCATTATTTTTTAATCCTAAAAGGCTCTACTATTTATTATTTATACTTAAGTTTTCAAAGGAATTTGTTAATATATATTTTCCATCTCCAACTTTTATATATTTTATCTTAATTTTATCACCTATAGAGCTTAATGCTACTTCTCTAGATGTTTCCGTTGAAACTGAAAATATATTATTATTTCCTTTTATTTTTATATCATATATACTAGTTCCATCTTTAACCACTAATCCAATTCTCTCAATTTCTCCTTCTAATATTTCTTCACTGTTACTACCTTCAAGAGAAATATTAGTATTAGTTAATCCCTCTAAATATTTATTTAAAGTTGATTGTAATGTATCTCCAACTCCAACTATATTGTAATTTTTAACATTTACCATAGCATATTGTTTAACTAGTCCATTAGAGTCCTTTAAGGTCATAAAATATGTTGGTTCATTTTGTATATTTATTAAATATGGTAAAGTTGCTTTATATCCATATTGTTGAACCTTACCTTCTGCTGATTTCATACTAGCTGTTTCTGTTGCACCTGATGTTTTATATAAGCTTGTTTCCCCAGTTCTTGTATTTGTTAACATAAAGCCTACTAAACCTTCATCATTTCCTACTGATGTTACTCCAGTATAATAATAACATTCATTGTTATTAAAAATTAAATTCATTCCATCTGTAGAGGTTAATTTATCCTTATCACTGAAATTAAATATTCCATGAACAAGCTCTCCCCATTTGTCTATATAATTTCTTATATATTTTTTAGGTTGTATTCTATCTATCCAGCTTGGTGCATCTTCTATATCATAAATTTCAGAATCACCAGTTTCAGCATTTAATACTAACACTCCTATAGCCTTTTCTTCTGTTATTCCAATAGCATTATCATACCTTGTAATAATCCAATATGGATTTCCTTCATCATCTAGTTCAAAGGTAAAATCAGTATGACCAGCTTTCATATCTCTAAAATAAGCTGCTCTTCTTAAATTACTAAAAAGATAAGCTGAATCTAAATATTTTATCTTAATATCTTTTCCATTTACTTCTGTAACTAACTGAACATCACTTTCATTTGTTGCACTTACCTTTATGTATCCTGTTGTTCCTTTTCTATTGGTAAACCACTTAAATAATGATGAATGTTCTAAAGGTGCAACATAATAAAGTTGTCCTTTTATACTTTGTAATGTTAAATCTCCAATAGTTACCTGACTACCTAAACTAGGTATCTCCCCTAATTTCTTATCTGCTAATTTATATGCAACTTCTTTATCTATAATAGGTAATTGCTTTAAATCTATATGCTGAATTTCATTACTAAATTCAACGCCCTCAACATCTCCAATTAATTCTCTATGAGCTTTATAATTAAATATAGGACTAAATGCTATTAAAGAAATAATATATGCTCCAGCTACTAGTAATGCTACTAATCCATATTTTTTATTAAATGTTAAAAAAGCATATACTGCTGTTACTAAAACAAATACTCCTACAATATAAGATGAGCTTAATGTTAAGTCTAATATTAAGCTATTATTAATGACTAAAAATATTCCAACTAAAATATAAGCTGTCACTAGACATCCTAAATATTTTAAAAAAGATCCTTTTCTCGGTGTAATATTTTTTATATTTTCCATGCTTTTCTCCCCTGAATAACTTTTACTGTATGATAGAGTATATATTACAATATAATATAATGTTTGTAAATACATTTCAAAAAAAATATTATACATAAAAAAGTAACTGGATAAAACTATCCAGTTACTTTTTTTGCTTTATAAATTTTAAAAAGTTAATTGACCATTATTTTCCCCATTGATTATTGGTAGCAGTTTTTTCAGCACCGTGGTGACAACTACAGCCAGAATCATATTTTTTACCTTCATTTTTCTTATTTTTATTTTCGCATCCACATTTACTCATTTCAAACACCTCCTACAACTTACACTATTATTATTTGTTTTTTAAAAGTTTTAATGTTATAAAAAATGTTGAATATATGGATTAATAATTAATGAAATCTTTTAATTTCCAAACTAATTTCTAAAAATTATATAAATAATATAGCTTATATATATTAAAACTAAGGTTAAACCTTTGCTTCTACCTATATATAATTTTTCAGCCTTTCCTTTAAACATAAAAATACCAAGTAATATAGATATTCCTATTAAGAAAACAATATCTACAAATAACGCTCTAGAAATTATAATAGGTGAAATACTTGAAGAAACTCCTAATATTAATAATATATTAAATATATTTGATCCAAGAACATTACCTATTGCTATATCATTTTCTCCCTTTGTTGCAGCTATCATAGAAGTTACCAATTCTGGAAGAGATGTTCCTATAGAAACTATAGTTAATCCTACTAATTTATCACTTAATCCAAAGGAATATGCTATATTGGAAGCCGAATTTACTACTAAATTCCCGCCTAAAATTATTCCTATAATTCCAAATAAAATTTTTAAAATAGACGGAATAAATTTTATTTTTTCATCTTTTTCACTATCTACACTTTCATCTTTAGAGACTTTAATTAAATAAATAGTAAATGCTATACATCCTATAAGCAATATTATCCCAGAAATTCTGCTTAAACCTGGCTCTCTATTAAATAATGTTCTCCCAAAGGTTAAAACCAATAAGGAAATAGTTACTAATATATTTACTATATAATCTTTAAAAACAGTTGTTTTTTTTATTACTATGGGCATTATGATTGATGTTAATCCAAGTACCATCAATGTATTAAATATATTAGAACCTAGTACATTACCAATAGTAATTCCATTACTACCTTGAAGGGATGAGATTAAGCTTACTGCAAGCTCTGGTGCACTAGTTCCAAGGGAAACAATAGTTAATCCAACTATTATAGATGGAATTCCGAACTCTTTTGCAATATCAGAAGCACCATCAACAAATATGTCTGCTCCCTTTATAAGTAAAATAAAGCCTATTATTAATATTATGTAATTCATTTTGTCTCCTTTATCTTTAGTTCAATGAATAAAATAATTTACTTCGATATATGTAATATTAAAGAAGAGGCTGTACAAGCAGCCTCTTCTTTTAAATTTTAAATGTATAATCAAAAATATATTTATTAATTAATTCTACATTTTCATTATTAATTTTATGTTCTGCTATAGCCTTTTATTTAATTAATAAGTAGAATTTGATTTTGTTCCTTCACAAATTGCAATTGATGCAGAAGCACCTATTCTAGTTGCTCCATTTTCAATCATAGCCATTGCATCTTCTAAACTTCTTACTCCACCAGAAGCTTTAACACCAAGTTCTGGACCTACTGTTTCTCTCATTAATTTAATATCACTTGCAGTAGCTCCACCTGTACTAAATCCTGTTGATGTCTTAACAAAATCTGCTCCTGCTTCTTTAGATAATTTACAAGCTGTTACTTTTTCTTCATCAGTTAGAAGACAAGTTTCTATAATAACCTTTGTTAAAGCTTTTCCCTTAGCAGCATTAACAACAGCTTCTATATCCTTCTTAACATATTCTAAATTTCCATCTTTAAGCTTTCCAACATTGATAACCATATCAACTTCAGTAGCACCTTTTTTAATAACATCTTCTGTTTCAAAAGCCTTAACTTCAGTTGTAGTTGCTCCTAAAGGAAATCCTATTACAGTACAAACCTTTACATCACTACCTTTTAATAATCCAGCTGCTTTCTCCACCATTGATGGATTAACACATACTGATGCAAAATTATATTCTAAAGCTTCTTTACATAAAATTTCAATTTCTTTTTCAGTAGCTTCAGCTTTTAAGATAGTATGATCAATCATTCTTGCTAAATCTTTCTTGTTCATAAAAGATATCCTCCTCTATAGATAATTGTGTACCAAACAATCTCATTATATAGTAAAATTAATAATAATTAAAGTAATTTTAGAATAAAGTTAACTGTTCTACAGTATTTTCCTTAAATGATGATACTGTTACTCCTATTAATCTAATATATTCATTTATTTTTTCATTATTTAGTATTTCCTCGCAAACCTTATATATTTCTTCAAAATTATTTGTATAAAAATTTAAGGTTTTACTTCTTGTATGACTTTGGAAATCTTCTGTTTTATATTTTACTGTTATAGTTTTACCTTCAAGATTTTGTCTTATTAATTGATTACTTATTTCCTTTGAAAAATCATATAAATATTCTAATAAATCTTCTTTTTCTTTTGTATCTATTTTTAGAGTTCGTTCTCTACCATAGGATTTTCTATCCCTTTGTGCTTCTACTTCTCTATTATCTATTCCTCTTATTCTATCATAGATTTCTAAACCACATTTACCTAAGTATTCAATATAGAATTCCTTTGGCATATCATAAAGGTCTTTAACTGTAAAAATACCCATATTATTCAACTTTTCAACTGATTTTTTTCCTAACCCATAAATTTTAGAGACTGGAAAAGGCAAAAGAATATTTGGAACCATATCATTTGTTATTACCTTTATACCATTAGGTTTATTCCAATCAGAAGCTAATTTCGCTAAAAATTTGTTATAAGAAATTCCTATTGAAATTGTAAGTCCAATTTCTCTTAAAACTCTACTTTTTATATAATTAGCTGCTTCAATACCTGATTTAAACCTACTACTAGTAATATCTAAATAAGCTTCATCAATAGATAGTGGCTCTATAATATCAGTTACATCTTTTAATATATTAAATACTTGTTTAGAAACTTCCTTATATCTATACATCCTAGTTCTTAAATATACACCATGTGGGCATAATTTTCTTGCAATAAAAATAGGCATTGCAGAATGTATCCCATATTTTCTTGCTTCATATGAACATGTTGATACAACGCCTCTTTCACTTACTCCACCAACTATTACTGGCTTTCCTTTAAGACTTTTATTATCAAGTTGCTCTACTGATGCAAAGAAAGCATCCATATCTACATGTAATATCAACCTATTCATTATAACTCCCTTAGGCTAATGCTGCTTCAAACATTCCTTTATTTTTAGATTTTATTAAACTATATATTCCTTGTGCTAACAATTCGTCTATATAATTTCTTTCTTCATTAATTGTAGTAAAAGATATTATTGTAATAGCTATAATAGTCCTAAAGCCTTTATCCATATAGTATTCATATTCACTTTCTTCCTCACATAGAGTATTAATTACTCCATCTATTAAATTGATAGTTTTTCTAACATCCCTATTAGATAATACTCCTAAAAGAGGTAAGAATTGTTGGGCAATTTTTATATCCTTCTTTTCTAGTTGTAATATAAATTCAATAGTTTTATACATATGTCCTGAAGAACCATTTAGCATTATTGCATTTGTTAAGCTTTGTATTCCATTTTTAGACTTTATATTTAAATTCGTCATATAATTATAAATGGTTTCTATAAATTCATCTATTGTTTTAATATCAATATCATTTAAAGCCCATAATGCACATACTAAATAATCATCTTCCCCAGTTATATTATAGTATTTCTCTTTTAGCAAGATAAATACAGACTTCATCTTTTCTGCAACACTATGTTTATCTTTCTTTGTTCCATACTTAGCTAAAACAAAGGAAGTTAAAACTAAATAATCACCTTCATTAAAACCTTGTTCCTTTAATATTTCTTCAACTTCATATATATCAGTAATTAACTCTTTTTCATTTCCATCTTCTAATGCTATTAATAAGGATAAAATATAAAGTATATCTCCTCTAAAAGATGATACCCTAGAAGATGATGCCTTTATATATTTTCTAATTTCTTTTACTTTATCAAAAGGTATTTCCTTTTCATAATGAGCAAAAATTAACGATGCAAAATGATTAATTAAATCTCCATCATTTCTCAAATTTATCTTAGCATTCCTGTAGTTGTTAATGGTCTTATAAATTCTGTCTTCCAGAAGTTTCTCCATGTTAATACTCCCTCACTTTACTTAAGCATTTTATTTCCCCAATATTATTATACTATAAATATTGTGTCATTTTCATATCAAAATAAAAACATTAAAAAATATAAATAAATTAGCCAAGGTAAGAAGATCTTATCTTGGCAATAAAATTTATCCTTTGTAGTTTGTATCTAACAACAGAATAATAAAGCAAGTGCGGCTAAACCAAATAAGCCACCTCCAAAGCCACAGCCACAGCCACAACCACAGCCTCCGCCGAATCCACAGCCGCCTCCACAGCCACAATTACCACCGAATCCTAATCCGCAGCCGCAGCCGCCTCCACAGCCTCCTCCAAATCCGCAATTTCCTCCGCAATTATTTATACATTGTGGTGTAAATACGCTACCATTTTTATCGAAGATAATTATTAATTTTATAGTGTTGTCACAATCATTTATAAACATTTGAGGAAATTCACATAAAAATTGTGATATCCTTGGATCAAATGACCTAATGATTATTGCAAACTCTTGTGTTTCAAATCTTTCTGATAAAAAATTCTTATCACTATTACAACTATCTTCAAAACTTTCCATATTAAAAATAGATCTCTCATTATCAAGTCCATCACAGCAATATTCAGGCTCATTTTTACAACATGGATTTCTTCTTATAACTCTAATAGGGCTTGAAATAGCAATTAAATTGTTGCATGGTAATGCTGGTGCTTCTAAAATACCATCACATCCAGTGACTATTATATTTATTTTTATTCCATCACCGCATATACACTTTGGTAAATTTCTTCTAATTCTTCTTCCTATACATCCATCTGCACAAATAATTAAATTAAATTCTTTACAGGAAGACATATTATTTACTCTTTTTAAACATATTTTCATTTGTATCTTCTCCTTTTATCTAATTGTATAGATAATACATAATATGTTTAATAAAGCTATTGTTTCACTAAAATAAATTTTTATTGAATAATCTAAAGTAAATATGTCAAAAATATAAGAGGATACGATAATTAGTATCCTCTTAATATTATGAAAAGGAGCTGTGCGCACCACAGCTCCAAATTATTTTCTATCTATTTTATAATTTTCTCACATGATTCCTTATTTTATTTATATTGCTTATCTTTATAAGCTTCTTATATAAAATCCTTTATTATATACATCTTTATCATATTTTATTTCGATTCCATCACAAATTTTTTCGTCTTTCTTTGCAATTACAAAATTCACTTCATTTATTATAAGTTCAATATCATCTTCTGAAACATAATCTGCATAAATGTCATAGGCTGGTTTTCCACACCCAACTGCAACTACTTTTATTCTTATGCTATTATTTGTGCTTTTTTCTAATACTTCTAATAAAGCTGATTTTGTTATTTCGTTAAATATTATTTTCATTTTCGTCTTCCTTTCTAAAGCAAATGTGATGTAACAAATTATATCACTATATAGTCTTCTTTCATATAATATAATACTTATTATTTAATGGAGATGATATATTGAAAAGAGATTATATAGATTTTAAAGAAAGTTGTTCTATAATGCTACCCTATCCTGAAATTGATATTAAAGAAAAAAATTTATACTATGCAAAATTAATAAAAAAATGTTATTGTGGAATATATTCAGAATTAACTTTAATAAATCAATATAACTATCAGTATTTTTTAATGGAACCTCACTTAAAAGAAATATTTAAAAAAATTTCAAAGGTTGAAAAAGAACATTTAGATATCCTTGGTGATATAATTATTGCTTTAGGATATGAGCCTTCCTTTGCTTTCGAAAAGAAAAATAAATATTTTTATTGGACTTCTAAATATATAAATACAGATGCATCATTAAAAAATATGCTCATAAATAATATAAATTCTGAAAGAGAATTAATTAAAGAATATAGAAAAATTACTAATATTATTGAAAACGAAAGCATAATTGCTATTCTTAATAGAATAATTTTAGATGAAGAACTCCATATTAAAATATTTAACACCATTTATAAAAATGAAATTAAATAATATTAATTAATTTTTTTGTTTTACTAATTTACTAATTATGTTATAATGGGCTTGATATTATAATTGTTTATTTAACAATATTTCTTAAATAGAAGGAGTTTTAATTATGGGTTTCAAAGATAAAATGAGTAAATATTTCACAGATGCATACATGGAAAAATACGGTGATAGAATGACAAGCACAGCAGGTACTGTACTTTCTGTGAAAATCGAAGAAAAGAACATACTAGGAATTATAAGAAAGCTAACTGCTCATATTTTAATTAAGCCAGATATGGGAAAAGGTGTAGTTAAAACTCAATATAAAGTTAGAAAATGGTTTAAAAAGCCTACTTTTATTGATGTTAAACAAGGTCATAAGGTTATAATTATGGGAGTTGAAGGTGAAAAAGGAAAAGCTGATTCAGAAGTAATTACTATTTCAAATATAGCTAATTTAACTACTAAGAAAGACTTACAACCCTTCGATCATAGTCAATTAAAGAAAGCTAGACAACAAGCAACTAGAATGAGAACAAGATAAGATATAAATTTTATTTAAATAGAAAAAATAACTGCCTCATATTTATGAGACAGTTATTTTTTTAGTTAAATACTACAAGTTCAGTTTCATCAATTGCCTTTTTAACTAATTCTTCTATATTTAAAGTTTCTTCTGATTTTCTTATTAATTCTAATCTTGGCTTAGTCTTAGGATGCTTTGGAACAAATATTGTACAACAGTCTTCATATGGTAATATTGAAGTTTCATAAGTATCTATTTCTCTTGCTATATCCATAATATCAGTTTTATCCATAGCTATTAATGGTCTGAATACTGGTCTATCAGCACAATCATTACTTACTATTAGTCCTTCCATAGTTTGGCTAGCAACTTGCCCTATACTTTCTCCTGTAGCTACTGATTGAATTCCATATTTTTCAGCTAATGAACATGCAACTCTCATCATAAATCTTCTCATGATTATAGTTAATTCATCTTCTCTACAACCATTTATAATAGCCATTTGTATTTCTGTAAAAGGTACTATATGTAAATTAACTCTTTCAGTATAATTTGATAGTATCTTAGCTAAATCTTTAACCTTATCCTTTGCTCTTTCAGAAGTATATGGATGACTATGATAATATACGCAATGTAATTCAACACCTCTTCTAGCCATTAAATAACCAGCAACTGGTGAATCTATACCACCTGATAACATAAGCATAGTACTTCCATTAATTCCGTATGGAAGCCCTCCAACACCTTTAATTTTATCTTTAGTTGTATAAATATATGCATTTTCTCTAATTTCAATATTTACTAAGCAGTCTGGATTTTTCACCTTAACTTCTAATCCATTCATATTGTAAACTACGAAAGCTCCTACTTCTTTAGAGGCTTCTAAAGAATTCTTAGGGAAAGCTTTATTAGCTCTATTAGTTTCTATTTTAAAACTCTTAGGATTAGCTTCTTGAACCTTTCTCAATGCTTCTTCTTTTATAGCTTGCATATCTCTAGGAACTTCAGTAACAATACAAACTTCAGCTACTCCAAATACTTTTCTTACTCTTTCAGTAGCTTCTTCAATATTATCTGCCTTAATGAAATATCTACCTTGATCAGAAATTAAAGAATACTCAAGACCTTTTAATTTTCTTTTTATATTATCTCTTAATTTCTTTTCAAATTTATTTCTATTTAATCCCTTTAGAAATATTTCTGATGCATATTTTACTAATATTAATTTATTCATCTTTTTACTCTCCTCAAAAATGTTAGTGAACTTTTTAGCACTTCTATAACCTTATCAATTTCTTCTTTTGTATTATTTTTAGAAAATGAAAATCTAATAGCACTTTCAACTTCTGCTTTATTTAAGCCTAATTCTTTAATAACATAACTTCCTTGGACTGCACTTGTTTTGGAAGTACAAGCTGAACCTGTAGCAACATAAATATCATTTTCCTCTAATAAATGTAATAATACCTCTGCTTTAACTCCTATGAAAGATACATTTAAAATATAGGGAGTAAAATCATCCTTTAAAGGACTATTTATTCTTACATCCTTTATTTCTCCTAATCTATCTATCATATACCCCTTAAGAGCTTTTACATATTCAAAACTAGAATTAATATTTTCCATAGTAATTTCTGCAGCTTTATAAAGGCCAACTATTCCTGGAACATTATGAGTTCCTCCTCTTATTCCGCCTTCTTGGCTTCCACCATTTATTAATGGATTTAATACTATTCCCTTTTTTAAATATATAAATCCAACGCCCTTAGGTCCATGGATTTTATGTCCTGCTGCTGTTAACATATCAATATTCATCTTTTTAACATCTATGTTTAACTTTCCATAGGACTGAACAGCATCTACGTGAAATCTTGCTCTAGAGCTTTTTTCTTTTATTAGCTTTCCTATGTTTTCAATATCTTGAATTGCTCCCATTTCATTATTTACATGCATAATTGAAACTAAAACTGTATCCTTTGAAATAGAGTTTTCTAATTCTTCTAATGATATTTTTCCTTCTTTATCAACTTTTAAATATGTAACTCTTACACCACTCTTTTCTAATTCTTTATAAGTCATTAATACTGAATGATGCTCAAATGTAGTAGTAATAACATGATGCCCAGGCTTTACTAATCCCTTTATTATTAAATTATTCCCTTCACTTCCTCCTGATGTAAATAATATTTCATCCTTAGAAGCATTTAAACTTTTAGCAATAAATTCCCTTGCATCAGTTATTTTCTTTTCAGCTTTTATTCCTAATTTATGGAGAGATGATGGATTGCCGAAATACTCTTCCATGGCTTTTGCTGTTTCTTCTATAACTTCTCTATAAGGTTTTGTAGTTGCACTATTGTCAAAATAAATTTCCAAAGTTTATCCCTCCCTTTAGCATTTTACAATAGATTTACACTTAATATAACAAATTTCTAAAAATAAATAAAGGTAAAGATAAAAAAAAGAGGAGATAAATATCATATTCATTGCTCCGTCGTAAACTCCAAGTCGCCTTCATATGATATTTATCTCCTTCAAAACTGAATGAAGGAATTTATAAAAAGCTATTCCCATATAAGCTTTTTATAAATTCCCCCAAAAAAAGACTATTTCTCCATAGCCTTTTTGAGCGATATTAAAATTTTATTAAGGATATTTACTCCATTGCTATAAAATCAACTTTTTCAACATCTTTAATTTTTGATAAACCTTCCATTAAAGTAGTTAAATCCCCATTAATAGATGAAATATTAATAGTAAGACTTACATTAGCTTTTTTATTCATTGGTATACCTTGATTAATAGTTATTATATTACCACCTTCTTCAGAAATATAATTTAATATTTCTGATAAAACCCCTTTATTATCATTAATGATTAAATTTATAGTTACCTTCTGTCCTTGATCTGTTTCTGCTAAGTCAAAAACCATTTCTTTATACTTGTAATATACACTTCTACTAATATTAACAGTTTTAGCGGCTTCAGTAACATCCTTTACCTTGCCTTCTTTTAGTAATCTTTTAGCATCTATTACCTTTTCATAAACATCTGGCAATGCTCTTTTATCAACAATTAAAAAGTTACCCTTCATTAGTATCACCTTTATATACTATAGCCCCCAAATTATCTATAGCAAGTTCTTTAACTTTCCAAGAAATATTTTCACTTCTTAAAAAGTCTCTAATTTTATTAACTATTTCCTTTTCATCATTTTTTATAAGAACCATAATAGTTGGTCCTGCCCCACTTAAAAAACAACTTAAGGCTCCAAAAGATATACATTTATTATAAACTAAATCATAATTTTTAATTAATGGACTTCTATATTTTTCATGAATAGCATCCTTACACCCATATTTTAATAAATCATAATTACCATTTACAAAGGCAGAAATCATTAAAGATACCCTACTTATATTATATACTGCATCTTTAAGACTAACTTTCTTTGGTAATACCTTTCTTGCAGTAGATGTAGATAATTCAAAATCAGGAATTATTGCTACAAAAGTAATTCCCCTCTTTATATCAATTTTATTATATAATGCTTCTCCATCTTCTAATACTGATACAATCATTCCTCCAAAAAAAGCTGGAGCTATATTATCTGGATGCCCTTCTATTTCGACTCCAATTTTAAATAGTTCATTAACTGTTAATGGATTGCCCATTATATTGTTTGCACCTAAAAGTCCAGCTACTATACAGGTTGAACTTGATCCTAGTCCTCTAGATATAGGAATATCTTCTCTTAGTAAATTTATTTTTATCCCCTTAGGCTTATACTTACATTTTTCAAAACAAGTTATCATAGCCTTATAAACAATGTTTTCTTCATTACAGAATTCTTCTTTAAATCCATAGAATTTGTTTTCTGTACCCTCTTCCGAAAATTCAAATTCATTATATAGATTAAAAGCTATACCTAAAGAATCAAAGCCTGGCCCCATATTTGCTGATGTAGCTGGAACTCTAATCTTAACCATTGCTATCTCCTAAAAAATCTAATAAAGAGGTTTTTAGCTCATTAACTTCTGAAGTAAAATTATGAATTATTTCTTTCTTATCTAAGTCTATTAAATTATTTGGTATAGTAATTTTAGAATAATCATACAACTTATTAATTACTTTGAAATCATTAGCTTTATCAAGGTCTAAATCTAATGCCTTTAAAATACTTCTTGGGAACTTATATGGACTTGCTGTGGAAGCAATTAGATACGGTGTCTTATCTTTAGTATCACTTATGTATTTATTTAAAACTACATAAGCTACTGCTGTATGAGTATCAATTAAATAGCCCTCTTTATTATATAATTCCTTTATTGCTTTATAAACTTCCTCTGTTTCAGCATAGTTACCATAAAAGTCCTTTAAGTTATTTTTAATTTTTTCACTAACTTTATATATTCCCTTAGAATTTAATTCTTCCATTAAATTCTTTATTTCTTTGCAGTCCCTACCACTTGCTTCAAACAAAAGCCTCTCTAAATTTGATGAAACTAATATATCCATTGAAGGAGATTCTGTTAAAATAAGTTCTCTTCTTTTATCATATACTCCTTTATTAAAGAAATCAGAAAGTACATTATTTTCGTTAGATGCACATATAAACTTTGCAATAGGAAGCCCCATTTCCCTTGCATAATATGCAGCAAGTATATTTCCGAAATTTCCAGTAGGAACTACTATATTTATTTTTTGCCCCTTTTCTATTTGTTGCTTATTGACTAATTGGAAATATCCATAAAAATAATAAATTATTTGTGGTATTAACCTTCCAATATTAATTGAGTTGGCAGAAGATAGTATGAAATTCTTTTCTCTTAAATCTTCCTTAAAAGTCTTATCTCCAAATAATTCTTTTACTCCTTTTTGAGCATCATCAAAATTCCCATTAATTCCAACTACTCTCACATTATTTCCTTCTTGTGTAACCATCTGCATTTCTTGTACAGGACTTACACCATCTTTAGGATAATATACCATAACCTTAAATCCCTCTACATCTTTAAAGCCTTCTAGTGCTGCTTTACCAGTATCCCCAGAAGTTGCTGCTAGAATTACTATTTCCTCATTAATATTAAGCTTATCTTTTGCAAGCTTCATAACCTGTGGTAGAAATAATAATGCTGCATCTTTAAAAGCTGAAGTTGGTCCATGATATAATTCTAGAAAATTATGATTTTCTACTACCTTAAAACGATTTGTGTATGCATTACTTATAGCAGTCTTAAGCTCTTCAATATTAAAATCTGTAAAATAAACTTTTAAGACTTCTAAAGCAAGCTCCTCATAAGTTGCCGTTGATTTAACTTTAAGTTTTTCAAATAAGTTTGGAAAACTTTCAGGAACATATAATCCCCCATCTTTAGAAATTCCATTAATAATTGCTTGGGAAGAGGATATATCTCTTTCTCCTCCTCTGGTACTAATAAACCTCATAAAATCACCCCAAATCTTGGTTTATTTCCCTTTATTTATATTAGCATGTTTTCTATACAAGTACAAGTGTTTTTATTTGAAATACAAAAAGAGGCTACTTAAGTAACCTCTAATTAAATGTTTAAAATATTTATGTTATTTCAAACTATCTGGACTTAATAAATAGATATAAACTATTTATTAAGAATATTACGCCTGAATAAAATAATACTATAGCCCATTGACCTAGGCCTAATGGTATTGTATTAAATACATTGGCTAGGAAAGGTATATATAATATTGCAAGTACCATAGATATTGAAACTAATACTGCTCCTACTAAATATGGATTGCTGAAGACTTTAATTTCAAAAATTGAATGTCTTTCAGATCTACATTCGAATACATGTAGAAGCTGAGACATAACTAATGTAATTAAAGCAAGGGTTCTACAAGTAGCTAAATCCATTCCATATAGTCTACCTGTCATAAAGGACAATAATGTACATATTCCAATTAAGCATCCTCTAATTACTATCTTTGACCATAATCCTCTTGCAAATATACTTTCTCCTTTTTGTCTTGGTTGTTGCATCATTATATCCTTATCTGGAGGATCAACTCCAAGAGCTATAGCTGGAAGCCCATCTGTAGCTAAATTTACAAATAGAATTTGAATAGGCGTTAGGGGATTAGGTAAATAAAAAATCGATGCTAAAAACATTGTAAGTACTTCCCCTAAATTGCAAGATAATAAGTATCTAATAAATTTTCTTATATTATCATATATTATTCTACCTTCTTCTACTGCTGAAACTATAGTTGCAAAATTATCATCCATTAATACCATAGACGCAGCTTCTTTTGTTACATCTGTGCCTGATATTCCCATAGCAATTCCTATATCAGCTTCTTTAATGGCAGGTGCATCATTAACACCATCTCCTGTCATAGCAACTATATTATTTTGTTTCTTAAATGCCTTAACAATTCTAAGTTTATGATGAGGAGATACCCTAGCAAAAACTCTAACATTTTTTACTTTTTTTATTAATTCCTCATCACTAATTTTTTCTATCTCTTCTCCTGTCATAGCTTGATCATCTGTATTACAAATATTTATTGACTTAGCAATGGCTAAAGCTGTATTTTTATGATCCCCAGTAATCATTACTGGTTGTATACCTGCAAGCTTACATTTTAAAACTGCATCTCTAACTTCTACTCTTGGAGGATCAATACTACCTGCAACTCCTAGAAAAATTAAATCTTTTTCTAAATCTTCTCCTCTTATTAATCCTGTTTCTTTATAAGCAGATGCAATACATCTAAGAGCTCTGTTAGACATAGCTTCTATATATGAAGCAACTTGTCTTTTCTTTTGATGTGTTAATGGCTTAACCACTCCATTTTCTAATATCTGTGTACATCTTTCTATTACTCTTTCTGGTGCACCCTTCATATAACAAACTTCTTTATTTCCTTCTTTAACTATAACACTCATCATCTTTCTATTAGAATCAAAAGGAATATCGAAGGTTCTACTAGCCTTGGACATAAAATCCTTTAAAATATTTACTTCATTAAAAAATGCTTTTACTAAAGCAGTTTCTGTAGGATCTCCTAAAAGAGCCTTGTCTATGTTTTTACTATTAAAATCATAATTAAAATCATTACAGTATACAAAAGCCTTCATTAAAGTTAGATGATTTTTTAATTCTTCCTTATCTAAATCATAAATTCTTCCATTAATATAGACTTCTTTTACTGTCATTTTATTTTGTGTAAGGGTTCCTGTTTTATCAGAACATATTACAGATGTACATCCTAGTGTTTCTACTGCTGGAAGCTTCCTAACTAATGCATTTTTCTTTAGCATTCTAGATACACCTAAAGCAAGTGCCACTGTTACTATAGCTGCTAATCCCTCTGGTATAGCTGCTACTGCTAATGAAACTCCAAGTAAAAACATTTCTGTAATTTCATTTCCTCTAATTATTCCAAGAATAGTTACAACAGCACATATTACTAAACAAAGTGCTACAAGAATCTTCCCTAGTGAATCTAATCTCTCTCTAAGTGGAGATTTTTCTTCTTCTATATTATCTAAAAGATTTGCTATTCTCCCCATTTCAGTACTCATTCCAATACTATCAACAAGTAAAGCTCCTCTTCCTTTTAATATGGTGGTCCCCATAAATCCTTGGTTCTTTCCTTTTTTTGAGTCCTTTGAAACTCCCACTGACTCCCCTGTTAAAAGTGATTCATCTACCATTATTCCTGATGATTCAATAAAACTTCCATCAGCAGGTATTCTATCCCCAGCTTCTAAAATTACTAAATCTCCTAAAGTAACTTCTATAGAATTTATTACTTTTAAAATCCCATCTCTTATAACCTTACAAGTAGGTGCTGCAAGTTCCTTTAAGGCTTCTAATGACTTTTCTGTCCTATACTCTTGTACAAAACCCATAATTGCATTTACAACTACTATAATAAGTATTGTAATAGCATCAGCCATATCTCCCATTAATCCAGATATAATGGTTGCTGCTATTAATACCCAAACTATAAAATCATTAAATTGAGATAAAAATATTACTATAGGTGATGACTTCTTCTTATGAGATATTTCATTTAATCCATAGTTTTTTTGTCTTTTTTCTGCTTCCTTTGTAGTTAGTCCCATTGATATTTCTCGTTCCTGTATCACCGGTTGTCCTCCTTATAATAGTTTCTATATATTATATTTAGTAAATCTATAGATATGATTTTTTTATAAACTTTACTAAGATTTTATTTGTACTTTTAAAATCTCTTGTTTATCCATCTAAAATTCTACATATACTTCTATTAGGCATCTTTACAAAATTAAAATATAAATATAGAATATGTATAGACGATTTATAAACTAAGGAGGGTAATAAATTGAAAGATGTAATATACGTAACTGGGCATAAAAATCCAGATTCTGACTCAATATGTTCAGCATTTGCATATGCTGAATTTAAAAATAAGACAGGCAATATGCCTGCAATTCCTGTTAGACTTGGTAATGTAAATAGGGAAACTCAATATATTTTGGATTATTTTGGAGTTGAAGCTCCACAATTATTAAAAACTGTTAAATTAAAGGTAGGAGATCTTGATTTTGATAGAATCACTCCTGTATCACCTGAAATATCTTTAAAAACTGCTTGGAATATAATGAGAGAAAAAAATATAAAAACTCTTCCTGTAGCTGATGAAAATAATCATCTATTAGGAGTTTTAGCTATTTCAAACTTAACTTCTTGTTATATGGATATATGGGATAATAAGATTTTAGCAAAAAGTAATACAACTTTTAATAACATAGTTGATACTTTATCAGCAAAAGAAATTTATACAAATTCTAATACAAATAATTTTCCAGGTAAGATAGTAGTTACTGCAATGAAACCTGAAAGTATGAAGGATCATATTGAAAATGGAGATATAGCAATAGTTGGAGATAGAGAAGAAGTTCAAAGTGCATTATTAGACATGGGAATTTCTCTTATGATAATAACTGGTTCACACGTTCCAACTGCAGATGTGCTTGAAAAAGCCAAAGAAGCTAATATAAGTGTAATAAGCACTCCTCATGATTCCTTTACAGCATCAAGACTTATAGTTCAAAGTATCCCTGTTGGATATGTTATGATAAAGGATAAATTAGTAACTTTCTCAACTGAAGAGTTAGTTGAAGATATAAAGCCTGTAATGATTGAAACTAGATTTAGAAGCTATCCTGTAATAGATGAAAATGGAAAAGTTCTTGGTACTATGTCAAGATATCATTTAATTTCAAATTACAGAAAGAAAATAATTCAAATGGATCACAATGAAAGAAGCCAATCAGTTGATGGATTAGAAGATGCTGATATTTTAGAAATCATTGACCATCATAGAGTTGCTGATATACAAACTAGCGGCCCATTATACTTCAGAAGTGAACCTATTGGAAGTACTTCTACTATAGTTGGTAAATGCTTCTTTGAAAATGGAATAAGACCATCAAGAAAAGCAGCTGGACTTTTATGTGGAGCAATTATTTCAGATACACTATTATTTAGAAGTCCAACATGTACACCAATAGATAAGCAAATTTGCTTAAGACTTGCTGAAATTGCTGGAATAAATGTTGAAGAATTTGCAAAAGAAATGTTTAAAGCTGGTACTTCATTAAAGGGAAAGACAGTTGAAGAAATCTTTAATCAAGACTTTAAGCCATTTTCAATTGGCGAAACTAAGGTTGGTATAGCTCAAGTTAACACTATGGATATAGAAGGATTTATGCCTTTAAAAGAAGAAATGTTAACATATATGAATAACAAAGCTAAAGAAGCTGGTTTAGATATGACTCTACTATTATTAACTGATATCCTTAATGAAGGATCACAAATATTAGTAGCTGGAGATAAACCTGAAATAGCTGAAAAAGCTTTCAATGTTACTTTACAAGATAGCACTGCATTCTTAGATGGAGTACTTTCAAGAAAGAAACAAGTAGTACCACCAATAACATCTGCCATAAACGGCTAAAAAGGAGCTGACACATCAGCTCCAAATGAAAAATGTAAAATGTAAAATGTAGAATTATTGATGTAATTTCTTAGAAATTACTAATATTGCATTTTTTAGAAACTCCTTTAGGGAGTTTCTTTTTTATACCTTATTCTTTAATATATTGTAAGTCACTGATTAAATCTTATATTTACTAATTGATTTAAAAGATTCAATAATAGATACTTAAATGAAACATATCCAAATAAAAAAACTCCTTTCTAAACTTGGCCCTGTCAAGTAGACAATAGGAAAAAGACTCTTTATGCGGCATG
>OGSQ01000122.1_pt1 | contig 51592 bp, 52 predicted proteins | sample 1573921 | NCBI WGS metagenome assembly OGSQ01 (sample SAMN03295832, study PRJEB24534) | human gut metagenome | isolation source: fecal sample 7 from infant 4 | host: Homo sapiens | place: USA: Pittsburgh, PA | collected 2014-07 | reverse complement strand
TATCGCTACCGCAGGATTTTAAGTCCTGTGCGTCTGCCTGTTCCGCCACTTCAGCGTGTATGGTAGCGGAAATAGGACTTGAACCTACGACACCTCGGGTATGAACCGAGTGCTCTAGCCAGCTGAGCTATTCCGCCATTTTTGGTTGCGGGGGCAGGACTTGAACCTACGACCTTCGGGTTATGAGCCCGACGAGCTGCCAACTGCTCCACCCCGCGATATTAAAAGCTAAATTCAACTTGGTGCTGAAGACCGGAATCGAACCGGTACGGTATCGCTACCGCAGGATTTTAAGTCCTGTGCGTCTGCCTGTTCCGCCACTTCAGCATGTTTTTTTCTGTCGCCCCTCAGCGACAAAATTAATTATATATTATGTTTTATATAGTGTCAACATCTTTTTTTGATTTTTTATTTGATATTACTTAATTTTATTTGTAAATTCTTTTTCTTACAAAGCATAAAGGACTATTTCAATTAGTAAATAGTCCTTTATATAGATTTATATATTAAATTTATATGATGTACTTTATTATCTGTTATTAGTTTTTTCTTGAACCTTTAGATTTAAAATCTTGCTTCTTCTTAACATCTTGCATTCTTTCTTCACTGTCTTTTAAGAACCTTGACATTATATCTTCGAAATTGCCTGTATTAGAGCTAGTCTTTTTACTTTCTGATGTCCAATCTATTTCTACAGGTTTAATTGATTTTTTTTGTACATTTGCTTGCTTTATTGACAAGCTTATCTTCCCATTATCATCAATAGATATCACTTTTACTTTCACCTTATCTTGTTCCTTAAGGTGCTCTCTAATATCCTTAACAAATGAATCTGCCACTTCTGAAATGTGAACTAGTCCTGTCTTTCCTTCTATTTCAACGAAAGCTCCAAAACTAGTTATATTAACCACTGTACCTTCTAATATGTTTCCTGCCATCAAGGTCATGTTACAAAGATTCCTCCTTAAAAATTAAATAATATATGTTATTATAATAATAACCTCTTTTAAATAGTTCTAAAACATATTTTTTTAATTTTGCTGCTGAGAATCCACAACTTTTTCTCCATCTTTAATCATACCTAGTCTTTCTCTTGCAAGTTTCTCAAGATATTCATTAGATTCATTAGCTTTTTTAAGATCTGATTCTAATTTGAAATTTTTATTCTTAAGTTCTTGTAATTCTTCCTGGCTATTAATAATGTCTGCTTGGATTCTTCTAATAGTAATTTCTTGCTTTATATAATTAGCAACAAAAATAACAAAAATAATAACTATAATTAATCTTTTAAGAGTTAGTTGCTTTTTAATTGCTCTCACCCTCTTTAAAATATATTATACAATATATTTTAAACACTATAAATATTTTATTCAAGTTATTTTTTTATGTTCATAGTTTTCCTATCATTTTTTACCAGAAATACTATAATATATTATCTTTATTGGATATACTGCATTTTTAAAAGTTATCCTAATAATTTTAGCAATTCTATTAATTATATATTTCTCTATTCTAAAGACTGTAGGGCTTATAAATTTCAAATAAAGGATTAAAGTTAAAACCATAAATATATATACATAAGGACCTAAGAAAGCATAATTGGTATATAGTAAAAAGGTAAACACTATAACAGCGGTAAGAATCCAAAATAATATATCTTCGATTATTACTATTATTTTAGGAATCCTAAATCCCCTTATTATATTATATAAATCAAATAATATGCCAACTAATATTCCAGCAAGTATGGAATATACTAATATGTCAATTTGAACATCTAAAGATAACGGCATATCATTTACCTATTTAAATAATTTAGAAATTATACTTTCTTTTTCTTTTTTTATTTCCTTACTACTATATACTATTGAAGCTACATTCCCAACTATTATTACATCGCCATTTTGTACATCTAGCTTATTCATTTTTAGTTCTGACCCTTTAATAGTTAAAAACCCTAACTTTGTATTTAATAAAATCTTCTCATCATCAAAACTTATAACTTCTTCTACCCCGGTAAGTGTTAACTTTTTTCTATTTTCTAAAACTATATTACCCCTAGGTTCTTCTAGTTTATTTTCACTTTTCTTTTCCATCTTATCTCCTCCACATATTCTTTATAAAAATATATGAAAGAGATATAATATTTATTCTTTATCTTCTTCGCCTTCTAATATCTCATACATTTCTTTTGCATTTTCTTTTCTTACATGTTCAGCTATATTTACAATTCTTGCTTTCAGAGTTCTATTTGCAAATTGTATTTCTATAATGTCCCCCTCTTTAACTACAGTTGAAGGTTTAGCTATTTTCCCATTAATAGAAACTCTGTCACCTTCACAGACTTCTTTAGCTACAGTTCTTCTTTTTATAATTCTGGAAACCTTTAAATATTTATCTAATCTCATATTTACTCTCCTTAAACCTTATTGTTTATTAAAAGAACCCCAGTAAACTGGGGTTCTATTTATACTATTTATTAACTTTTTCTTTAAACTCTTTTCCTGCTTTGAATACTGGAACAGTTGAAGCTGGAATGCTTATTGTTTCCTTAGTTCTTGGATTTCTACCTTCTCTTGCTGCTCTTTCTCTAGTTTCAAAAGTACCAAATCCAACTAATTGAACTTTTTCTCCCTTTTCTAATGCTTCTTCAACGCTTTCTATAAAAGCTTTTAACGCTAATTCAGCATCCTTCTTAGTTAATTTGCTTTTTTCTGACATGCTAGTGATTAATTCTGCTTTATTCACAATTACATCCTCCTTAAATAACCCGTGTATATTTTAGTAGTTAACCATTTCTGTTAATATGTACTATAACTACATTCTCTTATTATATATCGTCTTTTTGTGCTAGTCTATAACATTATGATTTTTTTGTTATAAAAGCTATTTTTTACAATAAGTTAATTATAGCATAGTATAAATCACTATAATACTATTCTTCAAAAAATTTATAAATCCTTCTTTATTTTATTAAATTCTTTGTTTTTTTGCTTCATTCCAAAGTTTATCCATTTCTTCTAAGGTCATTTCATTTAAATTTTTGTTATTTTTTAATGCCTCTTCTTCAATAAAAGAGAATCTATTTATAAATTTTTGTATAGTTAAATTTAATGCTTCTTCTTCATCTATATCTAATAGCCTTGCTACATTAACAGATGCAAATAATAAGTCCCCTACTTCACCTTTTATTTTCTCCTTATTATTGGATTTATATACATCTAATACCTCTTTTAATTCTTCTTCAACCTTTACTGAAGCCTCTTCTACCCTATCCCAATCGAAGCCTACTTTAGCCGCCTTCTTTTGAACTTTATGAGCCCTAACTAAAGCTGGAAGTGCCTTTGCTATAGCCTTCATTTCATCAGTGATAGTATTATGGCTTTTTTCTTTTTTCTTAAGTTCTTCCCAATTATCTACAACCTCACTACTATTTGAAACTTCTACACTTCCAAAAACATGAGGGTGTCTATAAATCATTTTATTACATATAGATCCTATTACATCATAAATATTGAAATATCCATCATCCTTACCTATAGATGCATGGAAAACTACATGTAATAAAACATCTCCAAGTTCCTCTATCATTCCATCTATATCATCGTTATTTATGCTATCTACTAATTCATAAGCTTCTTCTAATAATTGATTCTTTATACTTTCATGGGTTTGCTCCATATCCCAAGGACAACCATTTTCTCCTCTTAAAGTATCAATTATTTCAACTAAATCATTAAAATCCTTCTTATTACCCATATCCTTTGGTATATAAATAGAAGTTAAATAGTCTATATCTTCCTGCATATCAAGTTCATAAATAGGTATTGTTCTAATAGACTCTTCTCCCTCTATACCTGCAGCTCTAACAAAGTATATCTCTGTATCATCATTGTAATAATCTAATAACCTTAACTTTACTTCTGATGCTATTAAAGGATTGTATACCTGCGTAATTATAGTTCCTATTCTCTTATCTAAAACTTGATTTCCTATATCAAAAGCATCAATAACTTTTAGTCCTTCAATTGGATCTATTTTTAATACATCCATCATTGCATCAATAAAACTTACAGCTGGCACTATTTCATATTTAATATTTTCACTATCACATAAGCTAATAAGATTAAATACTGATTTTTCTGCTACTAGTGGATGGCCAGGGACAGCGTAAACTATTTCTCCAAATTCCTTATGATTTTTCACTATGTCTCTAGCTATATTTTCATAAACTTCATCAAAATTATCTGAAGTCTCATAATAATGATCGTATGTTTTAAATCTTTCTACCTTTGATTTTAAGTAGTCTACAGTAGGATGTTTTTCAGTTCTAAAAAATATATTATCTCCTTCTTCTAAAGCCCTAACTGCACCAATAGTTAAGGCATCTGGTGCTCCTGGTCCTAAACCTATTATTTTTATCATTAGGTTCTCTCCTTACTAATTAATTTTTTACAAATTTATTTTTTATTTCATCTATACTAAATATTCTAAGTATCACTATTAATATTACATATATAATAATACCCAAAAATATAGATAATAAGCAAGAAGAAGTATTGCTATTAGTTTTAATAAATATTAAATTATATGCAACTAATACGCCAATAATCATAATAGAAGCTGCAATAATAGGTTTTATAAAAGATTTATATACATTTAGTCTTAATTTTAATCTTTTTCTTAAAGAAATTAAATTTAATATAGTTGCCACTAAATACGCAGAAATACTGGCTATAACAGCCCCATATATATTAATTTCAGGTCTAGGAACTAAAATAAATGTTAATATTACTTTAACTATACATCCTATAAATAAGTTAATGATAGGCCTAATATAATGACCTATTCCCTGCATAATGGATGTAGTTGTTTGAGTTAATATTATAAAGGGTACTGATAATGATAAATACTTTAAAATTAATATTCCATCATATCTTCCTGGAAATATAACCTTCATTATAGGTCCTGCAAGGAAAAAAAGCCCTAATGTACAAGGCATAGCTATAAGCATGGACATTTTCATAGCTAATTGTACCTTAGACTCTAATTCATCTCTCCTGTTCATTACATACTTCTCTGCTATTATAGGTATAAGTGCAGTTCCAAGCGCCATGGATAAAGTTAATGGAATGTTAGTTATTACATTAGCTTTACCTGTAAGTTGTGCATAAAGAATAGTTGCTTTTTCTGATACCAAGCCTGCTTGTAATAATTTTTGAGGAACTAATATAGAATCAATTAAACTCATTATAGTCCCTACAGTAGCTCCTACAGAAATAGGTAGTGCTATTTTTAATATGGCTGAAAGCACTTCTGGGTTACTTCTAACCTTCCTATTCCACATTTCTTTTTTAACTTTTTTATACTTTTCATGCAGATAACTTGCTCCTATAACTCCTCCTGCTGCTGCCCCAAAGGCTGCTCCCCCTGCTGCATATTCTATACCCTTAGGTAAAAGTAGGATAGCAAGTCCAACACCTATTATCACTCTTCCTATTTGCTCTAATATCTGTGAAACCCCTGAAGGCGTCATATTTTGAAGCCCTTGAAAAAAGCCTCTATATATAGTCATAATAGAAATTACAAAAGGCGCAAAAGATATCCCTATTAAAGAATAATAGGATTTCATATCCCACTGAACAAAATTAATAATAGGTTTAGCAAAAACAAATAATAAAAGACTTGTACCAATTCCTAAAACCATCATTAAAATTGTAGATTCCTTTAATGTTACAAATATGCCTTCTATATCTCCCTTTGCTTTCTTCTCCGAAATCATCTTTGAAATAGCCACAGGAACTCCTGAAGCCATAGCAACGAAAAACATATACAGAGGATATGACATTTGATAATATCCCACACCTTCATCCCCTATAAGCATAATTAGTGGCCATCTAAAGAATAATCCTAAAAATCTTGCTATTATCCCTGCCATTCCAAGTATTAAACTAGCTTTTATTAGAGATTGTTTCTTCATAAAATACCTCCAAACTTTTATTGCTTTAATAATTTTTATTTTAAGTTTAGAGGTATTATTACTTTTTATTGATAACTTTATATTTTATTAATTAATTTATGTTTATTGTTCCATTTGTTTACCTAAGAAAGCTGAAGCGGTTTCAGATAGCTTTAATTCTAATTCCCCTAACTTTTCACCTGGTTCCTTTGATAAGATAATAACTGCTCCTATTGCATCGCCTTCTGCTATTATAGGAGATATTACTTGGCTAGTATACTTTCCAGCTTCTTCATCACTATTTAATGGAATTGTTTTGCTTTGATCTGTTATCAAAACTGCTTTTCTCTCTTCCATTACTTTTTCTAGTTCCTGACTAACCTTTCTTTCAATATACTCCTTCTTAGAGCCTCCACTGACTGATATAAACGCATCCTTATCTGCTATTAAAATAATATGTCCAATTGCTTGTTGTAAACTTTCAGCATATTCTTTCGAAAAATCAGTTAATTCCCCAATAGGTGAATATTTTTTTAAAATTACTCCACCTTCTCTATCAGTGAAAATCTCTAAGGGATCTCCTTCTCTAATCCTTAAGGTTCTTCTTATTTCTTTTGGTATTACAACTCTTCCTAAGTCATCAATACGTCTAACTATCCCTGTTGCTTTCATTATTACGAGCTACCTCCTTAATTAATAATTAGTTGCAATATTATTATTTGACTTCTTAGAAATTTTATACCCATATAACCAATTTTTATTTAATCAAAAAAATATTAGGTAACTTAAAAGAAAAAAGGAATTAGCTAATCATAGCTAATTCCTTAAAATTTTTTATAATCTATTTTCGTATGTTTTAACCTTATAGTCTTTCTTCCATTGTTCAATAGAAGAAGTATATATTTCATTTTTCTTTTCATTTTCTAATGTAGTCTTTATAGAATCCTTTGATTCATCAAGTGTCTTTTGTTTAATATCCGTAACCTTTATTATGTGATATCCATAAGTGCTCTTTACAGGTTCTGAAACTTCACCTTCATTTAATTTCTTGAAGGCTTCTGTAAATTCTGCAACATATTGAGTAGTATCATAGGTTACAGTTCCTAGGCTTCCACCATTTTCAGCAGTTCCTGTATCTTCTGAATTTTCCTTTGCTAATGTAGCAAAATCTTCTCCATTTGCTGCTTTTTCTCTTATTTCTTTAGCTTTTGCTTCATCTTTTATTAAGATATGAGAAACTGTTGCACTCTTAAAGCTATCTAAGTGTTCATCATAATATGTCTTAATTTCTTCATCTGAAACAGATACATCCTTAAATAATTCTTCAGTAACATTAGTGCTTATTAAACTATCTTGGATGTTTTTGTTTAATTTTTCTCTATATTCATCTAAAGTCATTCCTGCATTTGTTAAAGCAGTATTAAAGGCTTCTTCTCCACCAAAAGTTTCCTTTTGACTTTCAATATACTTATCAGTTTCAGCTGCTACTTCTTCTTCAGTTGGAAGCACTCCTAGCTCTTCAGCTTTCTTATACATAATCTTTTGTTCTACTAGCAAGTTTATTGCTTGAGTTCTTAATTCTTTTACTTGGTCCGCTATTTCTGCATTTGTATCGTAATCAGAACCATATTGTTGTAAATAAGGATCTGCTAACTCATCAACTTCCCCTCTTGTAACCTTAAGATCTCCCACCTTTGCTAGAACAGTGTTTTTAATTGACTCTGGTGTCCTTTGTATCATTTCGCATCCAACTGCTGAAAAAGCAAATATACTTAAGGCTCCCGCAGCTATTATTCTTTTAATTTTAACCAATGATGTTCCCTCATTTCTATTTAATTTGTTAAGCCATTTAATTATATACAAATAGTATATCAATATTGTGTCAGTTATTCAATTTCTTAATTAACTTTAAATATTTTTAGTTAAGTTATCTAATATTTCTTTAAATAAGCCTAAAATCTCTTCTTTTTTCACTTCAGAAATTCTAACACCAAAATAGGGTTTTTCTCCAAACATTAAGAATAATTTATCCTTATAGTTTTGTAGTAGATATTTATATATCTTATTAAGATTAGTAGTTCCATCTGCAAATATAAATTTAATTTCCTTTGGTGTTTCCTTAATTTCCTCAATTGAAAGCATTTTTGCTCTACTCTTAATATATGCTATATCCATTAAATTATAAACAGGATCTGGAATTTCTGAATATCTATCTTCAAGCTCTGACTTAATATCCATATAGTCATCTAAGCTCTCTATAGCTGCAATTTTCTTATAAATTTCTATCTTTTGAATTTCATCTTCTATATAAGTTCCTGGAATATACGCATCTACTTTTATGTCTACTGTTGTTTCAATAGGTTCTTTTTCTATTTCACCTTTAATTATCTTAATAGTATCTTCTAACATTCTGCAGTATAAGTCATACCCTATAGCTGCCATATGACCATGTTGTGCTGAACCCATCATATTACCAGCGCCTCTAATTTCTAAGTCTCTCATAGCTATTTTGAAACCAGAACCAAGTTCAGTAAAATCTTTAAGAGCTTTTAATCTCTTTTCTGCAACTTCAGTTAAAATCTTATCTTTAGTATACATAAAGTATGCGTATGCTATTCTATTAGATCTACCTACTCTACCTCTTAATTGATAAAGTTGAGATAGTCCCATTTTATCTGAATCATGAATTATCATAGTATTAACATTTGGAATATCTATTCCTGTTTCGATTATAGTCGTACACACTAAAACATCATAATCCATATTCATAAAGCTTACCATTTCAGTCTCTAACTGTCTTTCTGTCATTTGCCCATGAATAATTCCAATTTTACATTCAGGAATTAAATCCGCTAAATATTTAGCCATATTTTCTATGCTTTCTACTCTATTATAAACATAGTAAACTTGACCTCCTCTATTTATCTCTCTTAGTACAGCATCTCTAACTAATTGATCATTTTGCTCTACCACATAAGTTTGAATAGGGTATCTTTCCTCTGGAGGGGTCTCTATTACAGAAATATCTCTAGCTCCTGTTAGTGACATATGAAGAGTTCTTGGTATAGGTGTAGCACTTAATGTTAATACATCAACATTTTTCTTTAAATTTTTAATTTTTTCTTTTTGTGCAACTCCAAATCTTTGCTCTTCATCAATTATTAATAATCCTAAGTCTTTAAAAACTATATCTTTGGATACTAATCTATGAGTACCAATTAGTATATCTACATTTCCTTCCTTAGCAGCTTGAAGTGTTGCTTTTTGCTCTTTAGCACTTCTAAATCTACTTATCATATCTATCTTCACAGGGAAATCTGAAAATCTCTTAAGCATATTCTTATAGTGTTGCTCTGCTAATATAGTAGTTGGCACTAAGAAAGCAACTTGTTTTCCATCCATAACAGCTTTAAAGGCAGCTCTAACAGCGACTTCTGTTTTACCATAACCAACATCACCACAAAGAAGTCTATCCATTGGCTTATCTGATTCCATATCCTTCTTAATTTCTTCAAGAGATGTTAATTGGTCTGGTGTTTCCTCAAATGGGAATTCATCTTCAAATTGCCTTTGCCATTCTGTATCTTTGTTATATTTATATCCCTTTAATGTCGCTCTAGTTGCATATAGCTTAACTAAATCTTGTGCAATTTCATTTATAGATTTTCTAACTTTAGCCTTAGCCTTACTCCATTCAGCACTACCTAACTTATTTACCTTAGGAGTTTTTCCTTCTGAACCTATATATTTTTGAACTAAATCTAATTGGTCAACAGGAACATAAAGCTTATCTCCTTTATCATAAACTATATCTAGGTAATCCCTTTTATGACCACCTACTTCAATTTGCTTTATACCCTTGTAAACACCCACCCCGTGATTAGCATGAACAACGTAGTCTCCTAATTTAAGTTCAGCAAAGCTTTTTATCTTGCCTATTCCTTTTTTATTAGATTTTCTCTTTGATATTTTTCTTTTAGCTTCACCAAATACATCCTTATCAGAAATAACGCATAACTTTAATTCAGGATACTCAAAACCTTTTAAAAGGTTTCCGAAGGTAATAACTACTTCTCCTAACTCTATAGAGTTTACATCATCTCTATATACACTTTCAATTTCTCTATCTCTTAGTGTATTAACTAATCTTTCCCCTCTTGGTCTTGTACCTGATAATATTACTGTTCTATATCCCTTAGATTTTTTATCTTTTATATCTTCTATTAATAAATCTAACTGACCTTGATAGCTATTTAAGGTTATAGAATTTAATAAATATTTTTTATTAGGTCTTAATAGCTTACTATTAATATCAAATACATCTAAAGTAATTGCATTCTGTAGTTCTAACTTTTCAATTAATTCTTCTTGATTTAGTAATAAATTAATTTGTGAAGGTAATATTCCTCCTCTTTGAAGAAAGGCTTCATAATTTTCTTTAAATTCAAAGTAAGAACTTTCTAGCTTTCCTTCACACTTTTTCAAGTCATCAATTACATATATATAATTTTTTACATAGTCAAAAAAGCTATCTGTCCTTTCATAAAAGTAAGGCAAATAACTATCTACTGTTTCAAAAGTTAAAGTTTCACTTAAAGATTCCACATTAGCTTTAACTATGGCTCCAAGTTTCTCTATTCTTTCATCGTCAGATTTTCCCTTAGATTTGATTTCTTCAAATTCCTTTAAAATATTTTCCTTTCCTCTACTTAAGGCTTCCTCGTCTAAAATAACTTCTTTTGCTGGAAATATTTCCATAGAGTCAACCTTTTCAATACTTCTTTGTGATTCTGTATTAAAAGTTCTTATTGAATCTATAGTATCACCAAAAAGTTCTATTCTATATGGATAGGTTGATATAGGTGGAAATACATCTAATATTCCTCCTCTTAAAGAAAATTCTCCTTTTCCTTCAACAGATTCAACTCTTTCGTAACCACATTCTAAAAGTTTCTTAGATAGATCCTTAAAATCTACTTCATCATCTACACTTAAAGTTATATTATATTTATTAAACAACTCTTTAGGTGTATAAACTGATGTTAAGGAGTCTATTGATGTAACTATTATCTTTTTATTATTATTTAAGATTTCTTTAATTACCTTTAATCTTGCCCACCTTAAATCTCCTGAAATAGCATCTATATTATAAAAAACTACTTCCTTTGCTGGAAAGTAATAAATATCATTAGTATAAAAACTTAAATCCTCATATAAATTTTTTGCTTCCATATCATTATTAGTTAAAATAATCATAGGAGAATCTACTTCTTCATAGATACCAAATATACTATAACTTTTACCTGAATCAGATAGTCCATTTATATTTATAGGAAATTTTCCCGCCTTTATACTAGCTATTATTTCATTAAAAGTTGAGTTTTCACTTAAAGGTTGTAATACCCCCTTTAATCTCATTAAAATACACCATCCTTATTACTCATTTTTTGACAGCTTAAATCCATTTAATTCATTCATAGCTGCTTTTGCTCCATTTTTCATTATTATTTCTACTGCCTTAATTGATGCTTCAATAACCTCTTTTAAATCTTGTGCTTCTTCTTTATTAAATCTTCCCAAAACATGAGAAACTAAATCACCTTTAGGTTGTCCTACACCAATTTTAATTCTCGGAAAAACATCTGTGCTCAAATTGGCTATTATACTCTTTATTCCATTATGGCCACCAGCGCTTCCTTTTTCTCTTATTCTTAATTTTCCTATTTCTAAGCTTATATCATCATATATAACTATAATATTATTATTATCAATTTTATAAAAATTAATTACTTCTCTAATACTTTCTCCACTTAAGTTCATATATGTAGTAGGTTTTAGTAAAATAACCTTTTTACCTTCTATAAAGCCCTCTCCACATACACCTTTAAACTTTGATTTATTTAAATCTATACTATATTTCCTCCCTAGAGAATCTATAGCTTCAAAACCTATATTATGTCTAGTTCCATCATATTCTTTACCTGGATTTCCTAGACCTACAATTAAAAACATAGTAATCTGTCCTCCTAATGAATCTTTACATATTTTATATTATACTAGTTTTTTACAATAATAAAAGACCTTTAAAAGAAATAGCAACCTTAGACAAGAGTTGCTATTCCTTGATATTAATTAATATTATATCCATTTCTATAATCTCTCCAGATCTCATTACCTTACAGGTTACAGTATCTCCATTCCTCTTATTTTTAACCATCTCTGATACTTCTTTAATATCATTAATTTTTTTATCATCAACTTCAATTATTATATCAGTTGGCCTTAATCCTGATTTATATGAATTGCCATTTTTATTTACTTTAGTAACATATATACCGCTATAATTTTCTGAAGCATTAACCTCAATGAATTCCCCTTTATCTATTCCTAATATATACTTTATTTCATTAGTATAATTAATTATCTTCTCTACTGAACTTAAATCTATAGAATAATACAGGCCCTCAATATTCATATCATCAGTTATTTTTATACTTGCAATTCCTATAAGTTCACCTTTTAAATTGCTTATAATTCCTCCAGTATTAAATTTATTTATTGGAGTGTTAACTTCTATTAAATTATATTTTTTATTATTAACTTCTAATTTTCTATTTGAAGATGTAATAATACCTGGTACCATATTATCTATGTATTCATCAGAAGTTGAATTGCTAATTAGCAAAATATTTTCTCCTTCTATTATTTCATTAGAAGGTGCAACCTTAACTGGAGTTAAAGTTTCTTCACTATTAACCTTAATTATAGCTATATCAATATCTTCGTTTACAAATATTATTTCTCCTTTTATAGGCTCTGAATTAACAAATGACAACTTAACATATATATCTTTTAAATTTTTTATCATTGAATAATTGGTTATTATTTTGCCACTCTCTTCAATTATTATTCCAGTTACATTCCCATCTACATATATATTTTCTTGTAAGGCTTCTTTGCTTCCTCCAACAGTTACTAAAGAATTCTTTACATTATCTATAGCATTATAATAAACTTTATTAATATTATAACTATCTATATTATTGTTATTATTCAATAATTCTTTATACTTATAATTAAAAAATATTATAAATACTCCTATACTTATAGAAACTGTAATAAAAATAAATATTAAAACCTTTAATAATTCCAAAGTCCTATATCTTAATTTTCTTTTTACAAACTTTATTGAAGAATTGTTTTCTCCTTGCAAATTATTATTATTTTGATTATCTTTTTTATTTATAATCCCTAACATGGTTTTAAAAACTCCCTATTTAGTAGTTCTCTTTAATGTAAATGTAAATTTTACGCCTTTATCTGGAATATTATCAATCCAGATATCTTGTTTATGTTGAGTTAAAATTAATCTGACTATAGGCAATCCTAATCCAGTACTTATTTTGTTTGTTCTAGATTTGTCTACTTTATAAAATCTCTCCCAAATTTTATTTATCTCTTCCTTTGGAATGTTTTCTCCTGTATTAAATATACTTATAAAAACTTTATCTCCCTTAGTATAAGTTTCTATTTGTATTTTTCCATTTTCATTTCCATATTTAATGGCATTCTCAATTAGATTAGTTATAACTTGAATTATTCTATCTCTATCAGCAAAACAATATTGGTGATTATCTGCAAATATAATTTCTACATTTATTTTCTTTTCTTCAATTTTCCCTTGTAAATTCAAGATACATAAGGTTATTATTTCATTAATGTCAATCTTACCTATGTTCATTTTAAATTTACCTGATTCCATAGATGATATATCCAAAAGATCTGTTACTAATCTTGATAGCCTACTTACTTCATCGTTAACTATATTTAAATAATATCCTTCTCTATCCTTTGGTATAACACCATCAATAATTCCTGTTATAAAACCCTTTATAGATGTTATAGGTGATCTTAATTCATGAGATACATTTGAAATAAACTCTCTCCTTGCTAAGTCTACTTTTTCTAAAGATTCTGCCATCATATTAAAGGAATTTGCCAGCTCTCCAATTTCATCATTAGATTCTATATATACTCTTTTTTCCACCTCTCCTTTGGCTAGTTTTTTAGCAGCATTATTAATCTCAGATAATGGATTTATCAATATTTTTTTAGCAAGATAATAAGCTATAATATCAGAAAGTATAATTGCAATTAGCACAGATATCCAAAGCACAATATAAAAATTATAGAAACTTATATTCCTATTATCTTTTATCAAAATAATTGCTCCATTAAAACTATCATTACCAAAAAGAGGGTAATATTCAACTTTTATCTTATTATTTGATTCATTTATAAAGCCTTTCTCTATTAATTTATTTTCTTTTAATAGACTCAAATCAGAATCTTGCATATCTATTTTGGTATACTTTAGATAAGATAATTTGTCATCTGAAACTTCATAGACATATCCTTGACTATCTAAAACTATTGAGTCCATCTTTACAGATAACTTAATTATCTTCATAGTATTAATTAAATCCTTATATCCTGATTCATCATTATTATTTATAAACTTAGATGTGGCTTCTTCTATTATCTCAATATAACTACCTATAAGAGCTCTTTTTTCATTGTTGTATTCCCTATTTATAATCATGGATATAAATATTCCAACTAATATTAAAATAAGCGTAGTTATAGATGAAAATGTAATTAAAAGCTTGTATATTACACTTTTCCTCTTCATCTATTTCACCTCAAATTTATATCCAACTCCCCAAACAGTTTCTATTTGCCAATTAATCCCACCACTTATCTTTTCTCTAAGTCTTTTAATATGAACATCTACAGTTCTAGAATCTCCTGGATAATCATATCCCCAAACTTCACAAAGTAACTGTTCTCTTGTAAAAACCTTATTCTTATTTATAGCTAAGTAATTTAAAAGTTCGAATTCCTTAGGTGGCATCTTTATTTCTTGTCCTTTATACACTACATTATAAGAAGAAGCATCTATAATTAAGTCTGGATAATTAATAGTTTCCGCATTCTTTTCATCATAATTATACCTTCTCATAACAGCTTTTATCCTTGCCATTAATTCCTTAGGCTCAAAAGGCTTAACAATATAATCATCTGCTCCAAGTTCTAATGCTAATACCTTATCAAAAGTATCACCTTTTGCTGTTAGCATAATTACTGGAATTTCACTATTTTTTCTTATCCACTTCAGAACTTCAATTCCATCCATTTGGGGAAGCATAATATCAAGTAGTACTATATCTGGCTTAAAATCTAAAAATAAATTAACAGCTGCTTTTCCATTATGAGCTGATCTGGTTTCATATCCTCCATTTAATAAATACATATTAATAACTTCGCATATATTTTCATCATCGTCTACGATTAATACCTTGCCTAATTTATTATTCATAAATAAAACACCGTCCTTAAAACTATATATAATCCACTTCTCTAATGAACTTATTTTTTAAATTAAATACCACAATTAAATATAAATAGTAAGCCTCTAAAAAGTTTGTGCTTCTTAGAGGCTTTTTATCCAATTATGTATTAAGCTTCAAATAGTTTGCTTATTGGTTCATCATCATATATTCTCTTTATTGCTTCTGCAAATAAAGGAGCTACTGATAATGCTTTAAACTTAATTAAATCTTCTTTATCTTCTGGCAGCTTTATAGTATTTAGCATAACTAATTCTTCTATAGCTGAATTATTTATTCTTTCAAAAGCTGGTCCTGATAAAACTCCATGAGTACAACATGCATATACATTTTTAGCACCTAAATCCTTTAAAGCATTAGCTGCATTTGCAATAGTTCCTGCTGTATCTATCATATCATCTATAAGAATACATTTTTTGCCTTTTATGTCTCCTATAATATTCATTATTTCTGATACGTTTGCCTTAGGTCTTCTCTTATCAATGATTGCTATTGGTGCATGTAATCTATCTGCAAATTTTCTAGCTCTTGTAACACTTCCTAAGTCTGGTGAAACAACAACTACATCATCATCTTCGTCAAATCCTCTATCAACAAAATAACTTGCTAGTATTGGTGATCCTAATAAATGGTCAACTGGTATATTAAAATATCCTTGAATTTGAGCTGCATGTAAATCCATAGTTAATACTCTGTGTGCACCTGCTGCTGTTAATAAATCTGCAACTAATTTTGCTGTAATTGGATCTCTAGATTTAGCTTTTCTATCTTGTCTAGCATATCCATAATAAGGCATAACAACTGTTATTCTTCCAGCTGAGGCTCTCTTAAATGCATCTATCATTATTAACAGTTCCATTAAATTATTATTTACTGGTGAACTTGTTGATTGAACTACAAATACATCCGCTCCTCTTACTGTTTCTCCTATATCAACTGATATTTCACCATCGCTAAATGTTGAAACCTTTGCTTTACCAAGTGGTAATCCTAAAGTGTCAGCAATTTCTTTCGCTAATTCTGGATGTGAGTTTCCAGTAAATATTTTTATATTTTTTCCATGGGTTATCATTGTATGAAGACCTCCTTAATATTTTTAACACTTTTGTTTATCTAAATAACTATTTGTTAGTAAGACCTTTTTTGGCTACCCAACCTTCTATATTCCTTTGTTTAGCTCTTGCAATTGCAAGTTCCCCTTCTTTCACATCATTTACTATAGTTGAACCTGCAGCAATATATGTGTTATCTTCTACTGTTACTGGTGATACTAAGTTCGTATTACAACCTATAAAGCTATTATTACCTATTATTGTTGTATTTTTCTTCTTACCATCATAGTTTACAACTACTGTTCCACATCCAAAATTACAATGTTCCCCAACCTTTGCATCCCCTATATATGTTAAATGAGATACCTTTGTATTATTTCCTATAGTTGATTTTTTAATTTCAACAAAATCTCCTATTCTAGCATCATTCCCAATTACAGATTCTGGTCTTATATATGCAAATGGTCCAACAGTAGTTCTTTCCCCAATTTTACTGTCAATTATTACAGAAGATTGTATTTCTACTTCATTATCGATAACACTATTTGAAATTCTTGAATTAGGATATATCATAACTCCTTCTCCAATCTTAGTATTACCCTCAATTACATTTCCAGGATATATTATAGTATCTCTTCCAATCTCTACATCATCTCCTATATATGTAGAATTTGGATCTATTAACGTAACTCCATTTTCCATGTGCATTTTGTTAATTCTTCTTCTTAATATCTCTTCTGCCTCAGCTAATTGAACTCTAGAATTAACTCCAATAGTTTCTTCATAATCTATTGATACTGCTCCTACTTTTTCATTTTCATCTTTTAATATTCCTATAACATCAGTTAAGTAGTATTCTCCTTGGCTATTATCATTAGATAATTTTTCAAGAGAACTTAATAACTTTTCGATATCAAAGCAATAAATTGCAGCATTCATTTCATTTATTTTTAATTCTTCTTCAGTACAATCCTTATGTTCAACAATCTTTAATACTTCATTACCTTCTCTAACTATTCTTCCATACCCAGTTGGATCTTCAACTATAGAAGACAATAATGTAGCAGAATTATTATTTTCCATATGAGTATTAAATAAAGTTTCAATAGTTTCAGGCTTGATTAGAGGAGCATCACCAGCAAAAATACCTACGATTCCTTTTTTATCTTTTAAGAAATCAATAGCACATTTTACAGCATGCCCAGTTCCTAGTTGCTCTTCTTGTAGTGAATAACTGATATTTCTTGAAGCAGTCTTTTCTTTTACTAATTCTGCTCCCTTTCCTATAATTACATTTATATCATCTATTTTAGCTTTTCTCATTGTATCTATAACATGGTTAACCATTTCTTTACCACATACTTTGTGTAAAACCTTTGGTAAATTAGATTTTATCCTTGTTCCCTGTCCTGCTGCTAAAATCAATGCACATTTATACATAAAGTTCACCTCACTATATAATGTTAAGGACAAATTTATTCTTTTTATTAAAAACGTTCGTAAACATCTCATTATATTATATTGTATTGATGTTAGTATTTCAACCTTAATTATACCATATATATACTTATAATTCCTCACAAAAAAATAAAAGGGATACCCCTTTTATTTTTAGTTAGTTGCCATTAGTCAACAACTTCTTCTGATTCATCTTCTAATTTAGCTTTTTCATAAGCTTCTAAAATTGAAGCTTGAATCTTTTCTCTTGTGTCAGTATTTATAGGATGCGCTATATCTTTAAATTCTCCATCTGGTGTCTTTCTACTAGGCATTGCTATAAATAATCCATTTTGTCCTTCAATTACCTTAATATCATGAACCACAAATTCATTGTCAAATGTAACAGAAACTATAGCCTTCATTTTTCCATCTGAAGCTATTTTTCTAATTCTTACATCAGTTATTGTCATTGCACTACACCTCCGTTGCTATGATAGATATAAAATTCTATAAAAAAATTAAAAATCCTCTTTTATTTTTAAATTTTTTTAAATTTTTATAAAATTCAGCAATTTCGTGTAATAAATTTGTTGTTTTATAATATTAAATTCGAAGGTTTTACCTCTAAAGATTTATTTTCATCTAAATTATTAATTTCAACTATGGAAATATAGTCTTTAACTCTTTTATTAGTAACTCCTATATTATCAACTAAAACTCCGATTCCTACTAATTCACTTTCAAACTCATTTAGTAAATCCTTTATTCCTTGAGCTGTTCCCCCACCTCTTAAGAAATCATCTATAAATATACATTTACTTCTTGGTTTCATAGATCTTTTAGATAATGACATTTGTTGTATTCTTCCGCTTGTTCCAGATACATAGTTAATTGTAACAGTTGATCCTTCGGTAACTTTGTTATCTCTTCTAATAATTACTAGTGGAATACCTAAATTCCTTGCCACCTCATAAGCTAAAGGAATACCCTTAGTTTCCACAGTTACTACATAATCTACTTCTTTTTCATAAAATTCTAAAGACAAAATAACTCCAGCTTTACTAATGATTTGAGGATTATACATTAAATCTGTCACATAAATAAAGTTACCTGGAACTATTCTACTTTCATCCTTTAACATTTCACAAATATCTTCAACAAACTTTTTCTTACTTTCCTTTTCTATTCCTGGTATGTACTTAATTCCCCCGGCTGCACCAGCAATAGTTTCAACTTTTCCCATTTCAAGCTTTTCTAATATTTCTCTTACTATGACTATATCTTCACTAATAGTTGATTTTGCTGCATTTAATAGTTCCGAAAATCTATTTAGACCTATTACTTTGTTTGGATTTTCAGTTAAAATCTTTGTGATAGCAACAACTCTACTGTTTCTACTCAATTTTTCCAAAATATATCACCTACATTTTTATTTTTTTCCGAATTATTTGTTAGTTTTAAGCATCTAATATTCATATTTTATTCTATATTTTTCTCAATATCAATAGATTTTAGTCACTATTACTTTAATTTACATATATTTATAAAAATTTAAATAAAATTTCACCAAATTATATAATATATAGCTTTTTTGTGTGTTCATTTTTCTAAATTTGTATATAATTATAAAGTGAAAACTATTTAAGGGTAATTAGAATATTATTCTTAATATAAAAGGAGTTGGTATTTTGTCATTCAATGTTAATGAAGATATAAATAAAAAAGTTCATTTTATAGGAATTGGCGGAATTAGTATGAGTGGTCTTGCTGCCCTTTTGTTAACTAAAGGTTATAAAGTGTCTGGATCTGACTCTAAAGAATCTGAAATAACTAATAAATTAAAGGCTGAAGGTGCAGAAATATACATAGGTCATAGCAAAGATAATATAAGAAATGTAGACTTAGTAGTTTATACTGCAGCAATCCCATCAGATAATCCAGAAATTATAGAAGCTAAAAATCAAAACATAGAGCTTGTTGATAGAGCTGAATTTCTTGGACTAATTATGAAAGGACACAAGTATAATGTGGCAGTAGCAGGTACCCATGGTAAGACAACTACTACATCAATGCTTTCTCACATAACTTTAAAAGCAAACTTAGATCCTACAATATTAGTAGGTGGGGATTTAGATGCTATAAATGGTAACTTTAAAATTGGAGATAGCGAATACTTTATTACTGAAGCATGTGAATATAAGGAATCTTTCCTTAAGTTCTATCCTTATATAGGAATTATATTAAATATTGATGCTGACCACTTAGACTACTATAGAGATTTAAATCATATAAAAGAAACCTTCGAAAAATTTTCTAATATAATCCCTGAAGATGGATATCTAATAGGTTATTGTGAAGATGATAATGTAAATGAAATATTAAAGAAGGCTAAATGTAATACTATTAGTTATGGAATTAATAAAGGTGATGTAAGAGCCACTAATATTACTTTCAATAATAATGGCTGTGCGACCTTCACTGTTTGGAAAGATAACAAAGATTTATTTGATGTTACTTTAAGCACTACAGGAAAGCATAATATATTAAATTCTTTATCAACTATTTGCGTAGGCTTATTATTTGATGTACCTTATGATGTAATTAAAGAAGGCTTAAAAGAATGCAAAGGTGCCCACAAAAGATTTGAATACAAAGGCGAATTTAATGGTGCTACTATAATAGATGATTATGCACATCATCCAGTGGAAATTAAAGCTACATTAGATACAGCTCAGCTAATACCTCATAAAAATATATATGCGGTATTCCAACCTCACACTTATACTAGAACTAAAACTTTATTTAATGAATTTACAACTTGCTTTGATGATGTTGATGAACTACTTCTTATGGACATCTATGCTGCAAGAGAAAAGGATACTGGTTTAGTTTCTTCTGAGGATTTAGGAAATGCTCTAAGAAATAAAGGAATTAAATGTACTAATGTTCATAGCCATGAAGAAGCTGCTGAATACTTAAAGAACAAAGCTTCAGAAAAGGATATAGTTCTAACTATAGGTGCTGGAGATGTAGTTAAAGTTGCAGATATATTATTGAATAAAAATTAAAAAATGAAGAAATGAAAAAATTTAGAATGTGAAATAAAGGAATGGATTACTTTAATAATTCTATTTTTTCAATTAGGGGCGTTAAACAGCCCCCTTTTCTTTTTTCGATATTTTTGTTATCTTTTGACCAATGTACCAATAATATTGATATTATTAGGCTTTTATGTTTTCTTTTACGGAAATTTATTTTATAATTTACAAGAAAGTAATTATACGTTAATGAAATTAAATTTATATATAGAGGTGATTTTATGGATTTATCAATGAAGATTAAAAATGCTGCAGATTTTATAATTCAAAAATCTAAGTATAAGCCTGAAATTGGATTAATATTAGGTTCTGGTCTTGGCTCTTTAGCTGACTCAATAGAAAGCCCAGAATTTTATCCTTATGAAGAACTTCCTCACTTCCCTGTATCAACTGTAGAAGGCCATGCAGGAAGATTAGTTATTGGTATGTTAAATGGTAAGTGCGTTATAGCAATGCAAGGAAGATTCCATTATTACGAAGGATATGCTATGAGTGAAGTAACTTTCCCAGTTAGAGTTATGAAATTATTAGGAGTAGAAACTCTTATAGTTACTAATGCTTGTGGAGCTGTAAATGAAAGCTTTAAACCTGGTGATTTAATGATAATAAAAGATCAAATTAACTTCTCAGGAGCTAATCCATTAATAGGTGCAAATCTTAAAGAATTCGGTCCTAGATTCCCTGATATGTCTAGTTCTTATACTCCTGCATTAATAGAAAAGGCAGAAGAAGTTGCTAAAAGCTTGAACATAGACATCAAAAAGGGCGTTTACATGATGTTTAGTGGTCCAACTTATGAAACTCCAGCAGAAATAAGAATGTCTAGAGTTCTTGGTGCTGATGCAGTAGGTATGTCTACAGTTCCAGAAGTAATAATAGCTGCTCACTCTGGAATGAAGGTTCTTGGTATTTCTTGCTTAACAAATATGGCAGCTGGAATTTTAGATCAGCCTTTAAATCATGAAGAAGTAGTTGAAACTTCTAATATGGTTAAGGAAAAATTCACATCTCTTATGAATAAAATAATAGAAGTAATCTAAAAATTGAACTCTATACATATTAAGCTCAGCTCTCCGTCGCACAGCTCCAAGTCGACTTTCGCATAATATGTATAGAGTTCTTATAGTTATATATTAACTTTCTAACTAATTATTTTATTTTTTATTTATGGAATAAGATTAAATTATTGTTATGTCTTTAGTTACTGAATTTAGAACTTCGCAACCTTCTTTAGTTACTAAAACTAAATCTTCTATTCTAACTCCAATATCATCTTTTAAGTATATTCCAGGTTCTATTGAGAATATCATTCCTTCTTTAACTTCTTCATTATTTGTTGAACTTACATCTCCAAAGTCATGACCTTCTATTCCTATGCTATGTCCTGTTCTATGAGTAAAGTACTCACCATAACCTGCATTTTCAATATAGTCTCTTGCAGCCTTATCAATTTCTGAGAACTTAACTCCCTCTTTTACCTTTTTTATTGCACTTAAATTTGCTTCCTTAACTATGTTATAAATTTCTGCATGTCTTTTACTCGGTTCTTCACCAAAGAATACAGTTCTAGTCATATCAGAGCAATAAGAATTGTAAACTCCTCCGATATCTATAACTATACTATGTCCCTTTTTTATAGGAGTCTTATCTGAATCATGGTGTGGATCAGCACCATTAGGACTAACTGCAACTATTGGAGAAAATGAAAATTCATTTACCCCATGATTTTCATATAATTCTGCTAGCAAATTAGCATAATACTTTTCAGTTTTTCCTTCTTTTAAGTTATCCCATAATTCTAGCATAACTTTATCATTAATTTCTGATGACTTTTTCATTAATGATATTTCTTCGGCATCTTTTATCATTCTTAATCTATCTATAATTGGAGAACCATTAACAAAAGCCTTTGCTCCATTATTATTCATAAGCTTAATTAAAAAGTGTGCTGGCCAATTTTTATCCACAGCTAAAGTGTTTTCTTTGTCCACAACTGTGCATAAAACTTCTATTGGATCCTGAATATCTGTGTACCAAATTAAATCTACTCCTAAATCCTCATATACTGGAAATAACTTATTAACAATAAGCTTATGATTTCCTTTAGTATTTAAATATAAGGCTACCATTCTTTCTCCTGGAGAAAACCATTTTCCTGTTAAATAAAATATAGCAGGTGGTGATGATACTATCATTTGACTTAACCCTTGCTTTTCCATCTCTTTTAACACGTTATTTACTCTATTTGTCTTCATAATTTTCTTCACCTCTATTTATTTCTATATTTATAATATACCTCATGAATAAAATAATATCTATTTATATCAATTATTTATAGTGATATAATTAATTAGTTAAATTTATTTAGGAGGATTAATTATGAAAATAGCAGCAATATCAGATATACACGGAAATATTTATTCACTAATGAAGGTGTTAGAAGATATAGATGATCAGAAAGTTGATTTAGTAGTTTGCCTTGGAGATTTAGTTGGATATGGTCCTCATCCAAACGAAGTTATAGCATTAATTAAAAGAAGAGAAATTCCTTGCATAAAAGGTAATTATGATTCTTCTGTTGTAGATGGAGCTTTTACCTTTATTAGAGATACTTCTATTAATTCTTTCTCACTACCTTGGAATGTTGAAGAAGTTAGAGCTTCAAATAAATATTATTTATCACAGCTACCTACAAAGCTAAACTATGATATTAATGGAGTAAAAGTTATCTTTACTCATGGTAGTCCAGATAAAATAAGTGAATACTTATTTGAAGATGGAGAAAACACTAAAAAAGTAATGGATGAAATAAGTGAAGATGTACTGATATGTGCTCATACTCATATTCCTTCTTATAAAAAGTTCGGTAATAAGGTATTTATAAATGTAGGAAGCGTTGGAAAGCCTAAAATCGGACGTCCAAATGCTACTTATGCTTTAATAGAAATAAAAGAAGATAAAACTATTGATGTTAAGTTTAGAGAATTAGAATATGACTATAAAAAAATCGTTAAAGATGCTCAAATGCTACACTTCCCTGCTCAACTAGTAGCTTCTTATGAAAATGGAAATGAATAAAAACAAAAAATTGCTACGATAATAACACGTAGCAATTTTTATTAATATTTTTAGTATATTTATACTAAGATTTCAATACTCCTATTACTCTTAATTTTGATAAAATACTCTTATCTCCATTATGACATTTTTTAAAAATTTCACTATAATCAGCTCCAGCTCTTACTCCAAAATGCTTTCCATCTTTCAATTGTGGTACATCACCAATATCATATATAGTTCCATCTACAGAAATATATGCCGGCATCCCATTTTCTCCATTATATAAAGCTAATTCTTCCCTAGTTAATTGAATCAATACATTATCTCTTTTTTTATTATGAAAACTTACCTCTTCTAAGTATGAATTGACTTGATTACAGATTTTATCCATAACCTGAACTATATTTTCTTTGTATTCCTTTGGATATGTCACTAGCATACTTTTCAGCTTATTTATCTCAATAAATTTTTCTTCTAAGAAATTTTTATTGCTCATTTAATTCCTCCTGATTTATTTCCTAAAATTATATTATGATTAAACGTTGCAAATGTTAGTAAATTGATGTAAAATCTTTATAAACTATATATTGTATTATTACTATGACGAGAAGAGTAGCTATATGGAAGTAGTTTTAGCGAGTAAGGAATGGTGTAAGCCTTATACGAAGCCTTTAGTGAAGAACATCTCTGAGTTTCTAACCGAACAAGTGATAATTTATTTCATTAATATGTAATCACTTAAGTAGACTTAGACGGATTCAAACCGTTATACTTTGAATGACATTATTTAGTGTTAGAAGAGTGGCTATTTATAATAGCAACTTGGGTGGTACCGCGAAATTATCCTTTCGTCCCTTGTATTTGGGATGGAAGGTTTTTTATTTATAAAAAATTAACTAGGAGGAAAAGAAATGAGTAAAGTTGTTTATGTAAAATCACTTTATAGAAACCAAGAAGAATATTTATCTAAAGAAATTAAAATTTCTGGTTGGATAAGAACATTAAGAGCATCTAATGCCTTTGGGTTTATAGAAGTAAATGATGGTACTTTCTTTAAAAATATTCAAGTTGTTTTTGATAACAAAATTGAAAACTTTAAAGAAGTTTCAAAATTACCTATTAGTTCATCAATAACTGTTATAGGTACATTAGTTGCTACTCCAGAAGCTAAGCAACCTTTTGAAATTCAAGCAAAAGAAGTTATAGTGGAAGGAATGTCTAATAATGATTATCCACTTCAAAAGAAAAGACATACTTTTGAATATTTAAGAACTATAGCTCACTTAAGACCAAGAAGTAATGCATTTTCAGCTGTATTTAGAGTACGTTCTGTAGCAGCTTATGCTATTCATAAGTTCTTCCAAGAAAGAGGATTTGTTTATACTCATACTCCATTAATAACTGGAAGTGACTGTGAAGGTGCAGGTGAAATGTTTAGAGTTACAACTCTAGATCTTAACAATGTACCAAAAACTGAAGAAGGAGCAATAGACTTCAAACAAGACTTCTTCGGTAAAGAAAGTAACCTAACAGTATCAGGACAATTAAATGCAGAATGTTATGCTTTAGCATTTAGAAATGTTTATACTTTCGGACCTACTTTCAGAGCTGAAAACTCAAACACAGCAAGACACGCAGCAGAGTTCTGGATGATAGAACCTGAAATAGCTTTTGCTGATTTACAAGATGATATGGAATTAGCTGAAGATATGCTTAAATATGTTTTAGAATATGTTTTAGCTGAATGTCCAGAGGAAATGGCATTCTTTAATCAATTTATTGATAAAGGAATATTAGATAGATTAAACCATGTAGTTTCATCTGACTTTGGAAAGGTAACTTATACTGAAGCAGTTGAAATATTAAAGAAAGCTGATAAGAAGTTTGAATACCCAGTTGAATGGGGAATTGACTTACAAACAGAACATGAAAGATATCTTACAGAAGAACACTTTAAGAGACCAGTTTTCGTAACTGATTATCCAAAGGGTATTAAAGCATTCTACATGAGATTAAACGATGATGGAAAAACAGTTGCTGCAACTGACCTTTTAGTTCCTGGAATTGGAGAACTTATAGGTGGTAGCCAAAGAGAAGAAAGAATCGATGTCTTAACTAAGAGAATGGCTGAAATGGGTCTTAATGAAGAAGACTACTGGTGGTATCTAGAGCTTAGAAAATATGGAGAAACTAAGCATGCTGGATTTGGATTAGGCTTTGAAAGACTTATTATGTACATTACAGGTATGGCAAATATCAGAGACGTAATTCCATTCCCAAGAACTACAGGACAATCTGAATTCTAATAAAAACCCCTAGTAAACGCCTTGTTTACTAGGGATTTTTTATTTTAAATAATTTTAGAATTCATAATCAATACATTGTCTATTAGTTAAATTTTCTCTTATAAATTTTCCTACCTTTATATGTTCCTCATGACCTTGATAGTAATTTAATTCCTTCATACTTTCAAATTCACTTACTAAAATAACATCAGCTGTACAAGATTCAATTGGATCTATTATTACTTCAAGAAACTTTATACCTTCTATTTTATCTTTTAATGCTTCTAAATCTGTCTTAACCTTTTTAGCAATATTATAATTTTCTTCTTTTAATAAACCTTCTTTATAATTCCAAGATACAATATGTTTAATCATATGCTTTCTCCCTAACTAATCTAACATATTTATTATAATTTAATCATAAATATATAAATTCTCATTAGACTTTGAAAGAATTATCATGTACATCTTTTGAATTCAACTAAACTCCCATTATCTACTTCATATATATAGTCACTTAATTCCTCCATATCTTGATAAATATGACTTGTCATTAATATTGTTTTTCCGTGACTTTTAAGTTCCGCCAACTTTTCTTTTAAATCTTCAACTCCACCTTTATCTAATCCATTAAATGGTTCATCTAATATTAATATTTCAGGATCTTCCATTATAGCTTGTGCTATACCTAATCTTTGTTTCATACCTAATGAATATTTTTTCACTAATTTGTTATCAATAGGATATAACCCTACAAACTTCAATACTTCTTCAATCTCTTTATTACTAATTCTATTTTTAATATTCGCTAAAAACTTCAAATTATCAAATGCACTATAATTAGGTAGAAATCCTGGTTGCTCAATTAAAGCTCCCACATTATCAGGGAAATCAATATCATAGCCTACTTTTAGACCATTGACCATTACATATCCAGATGTTGGTCTAATAAACCCACATATAGCCTTGAAAATTAAGGTTTTACCTGAACCATTTCTTCCTACAATCCCATAGCACTTTCCTCTTCTAATATTCAGATTTATGTCCTTTAAAACTGTTACACCCTTAAACATTTTTGTATAGCTAACTATCTCTATTATATTATCATTCTTCTCCAAAAGATTACCCCCTATCGTTATTTAAATATCAATAATATCATGCTTTTTGATTATTAATAACCCTATAAAAAAGTTTATAGTTATAAAAGCAATAATAAATATCAAAGAACTTACAAAACTTAATCCTTCAAATCCATTCTCAAACATTTCATATCTTTTTATCATCCCATTATTAATTAGAAATACCTTGGAAAATCTAGTTTTCTTACTATAAAATATTGGAGCTATATAAAATAACATACCTATAGCACTTGCTTCATTAGATTTAGAAAAAACAGAATATAAGTTATTTAAAAATAATTGAATAGCTATCAATGTTAATATATTCAATAAAATAACATATATCGAGATATAATATTGATTTACATTTATTGCACTATTTATATACAATGATGAATTTTGAAATGCTCTATACCCATTTCTTATCAAAATTACAATTATAGAAGACAAAAATAATACTAAAAAATATATACATATTCTTATTACTATCGTTAAGTTAAAAGCTATCAACCATTTTGTCTTCTTTTTAACTCTCGGCAATAATAAAGTTTTACTTTCTCTAAATCTATCTATTGTAGATATATTAATCAAACTTAATACTATGATATAAGGAGTAATCCATAATATAAAATAAAAGATGTTATATATACTATAGTCCGTTACTAATCCTCCATAAGTTTCTATAATAATATCTCCCATTGATAAAGTATTATTATTCACTTCTATCAAATCATAATGTAGATTGGTTATTAATAGACCTACAAGAGCTAAAATTAAAATTCGCAAGCTTTCATTATTTACCTTTAAATTTATATTTATTATGCTTTTAATCATTTTCTATTAATGCCTTTCTACTAAAGAATAAATTTAAAAATAATATTACAAATAGAAATATTAAACTAATTATTATTGAAATACTTAAGGAAGTAGCAAAACCATTATAATTTTTAAACTTATGCTTAAATATAATAGACATGGTCCCTAGGCCTATATACTCATTTATTTTAAATATCCCTCCTTGTAAACCATATGAATCAATAATAATATTCATAATTAAATACATACTAAAAATTGAATATGAAATATTTTTTGAATTTATATAACTTATTAATAGATCTCTCAAATTTAAGACAATTAATGATGATATGAAGATTTGTAGAAAAGATATTAAAAATCCTTCCAAAGGTTTAAGACTATAGACAAAAAAATTTGGATACAATATAGCAGCAAGGTTAATACTATCTTTATTTAATATGACCTCACTCCATTGATTTTCAAATTTAAACATTAAGAAACTAATGCTAAATAAAATACCAAAAAAAGAAGCTGTAAACAAAAAACTAAATATGCAGTTAGTTAAAATCTTCGATACTAACCATACACTTTTTTCCTTAGTTCTTAGCATTATAAATTTTATATAATCACTTTTATCATTGAAAAAAGTTGTTATAATTACAATATACGGAAAGTAGAAGCCTAAAATTAAACTACTATAAGTTGTAGTTCTAAAAATTCCATCCCATATATTTAAATTCAAATTATAGTTAAGACTCACTTTTACTAAACTGCTAGTAATAATGTATATCACTAAAGAAAATATGACTATACTCAATATTACCTTTTTTGATATATTACAAATATCTAAGTTTAGTCTTACCAGATCCATAATTTTATCTCTAGTGTGCCTATTATTCATATATGTCACCCTTTCTTGCTTTAAAAAGAAATAGAGTTAAAAATATAATAACTATAGCTATAATTTCTATAAAAATATTACTTATGGTCATATCTGCACTTCTATAAAATTGACTAATTGACGATGGTGAATAATTGTAAATATTTAAAATCGAACAGAATATACTTCCTAAAATCCAAAATAGAAATGGAGAAAGTAGGATCGCTATCTTATTTTTAATAAATGCAGATACTGCTAATCCAATGTTAGCATAAGCAAAGCCCAAAGCAAAATTTATAAATAGATGAATAACTACATATAAACCAAAATTTCCAATTAATAATTTTGAAAACGGTCCTCCAATCTTACCATATCCATAAAAACTTGATATATCTCCTTTAAAAAAAATAAAAATTAATATACTTAATATAATGGTTGGAATTATTATTACTAATCCACCAACAACCCCATTAACTAAAAATTTTGATAATATATACTTTTTATGATTTATTCTCATATCTATTTGTTTAATTATACCGAATTCCCTCTCCTCTATATATGATAATCCAAATGGCAACACTGAAAGAATTGGAGTTGTAACAATTGACATTAAGAATGAACTAAAAAATACTGAATATTTATTTAAACCACTCTCTACCATAGCTTTAACTTTTTCTTGAAGCTCAGGAGTTTGGATATCAGGAGCATCATAATTGAAAAATATGTATTGTCTAATATCAATATATACACTAACAGAAGCAATTAATATTCCTATAAAAATAACTATAATAAACTTTTTACTTGTAATTACTCTTTTAAACTCGCTTAATATCATTTTTTCTCCTTTTTACAATGGCATAATTTAAACTTTAAGCAATTTATTTTTATAAAACTAAATTGCTTAAAGTATTTTTGCATTATAGTAACTTTTTAGTATAATTCATATCAGAAATAATAGCCTTAAAAAGAAAATTTTCCATAAGCCCATCTATATGAAGTCTCAAAATAGTCATTATAAGCTCTTACATAATATTGATTACCAGTAGTCATGCTAACATTTCTTAATGTATTATATCCATCACCTTGTAAACAAAGTTCATAACTACTTCTAGCTTCATTATTAGAATTAACAGCTTGTGCATTACAATAATATGATGGACCTTCAACTATACGTGTTAATGAAATAGAAGCATTTCCACCTCCATAATATTCGTAGTGATCCCAATCAGTTTTAGCAAATTTAGCTGTAGGGAATGTCATAGCCCACTCCGTAGTAGCATTTGCATTAACATTTCCCATTAAGCCCAAAATTAAAGCTAATGAAAGCACAAAAGAAATTTTTTTGTATTTTTTCATTTAAATTCTCCCTCTAGTTATTTAGATTTAATAAGCTTATTATATGCACATTATATACTTTATGTATTTTTTTGTCAATTTATTATTTTTTTGTCAATTTTTTGTTTTTTATTTAAATCTAAATTTATCCATTAACAATCTTTTTACTGTGATTACTTCTTGATAATACTATTTATTTTGTATAGAGAAATTAAGTACGCTGGATTTAGAGTAGGCTTTGAAAGACTTTCATATACATCAAATATCAGAGAGCTAATCCAATTTTCAAGAACTACAGGACAATCTGAATTCTAATAAAATATTAAGGAAAGCTTTGTAAAATAAAGCTTTCCTTTTAAATTTCTTATTATATTTCAACATATTCTAGGTAACATATTTCCTTCCAAAGGTGGTAGTATTCTTTTTCCGCCAAAATAATTTTCTATATAAATAGTATTTTCCTGTTCTTTAGCGAACTCTCCTATAATTTTAGCATCCTTGCCTTCATGTATTGATTTAATTAAATTTAATACTTTTTCAGCTTGACTTTCTTCTACAACTAATAGCATTCTTCCTTCACAAGCCATATATAGTGGATCAAAGCCTAAAAGTTCATTTATAGCACTAACCTCATTATTAATAGGAATATCACTCTCTTTTAAATGTATTCCAAGGCCACAAATATCGGCAAACTCATGTAATACAGTTGCTAGACCTCCTCTAGTTGGATCTCTCATTATTTTTATTGAGTCATAATTATCCTTAAGTATTTCTATAAAAGGAAATAATGATGCACAATCACTTTTAATATTACTTTTTACCTTAATGTTATATCTTTCTACTGCAATTGTAGTACCATGATTTCCTATATTCCCTGTTACTATAATTTTATCTCCTTCTTTAATTGACTTTTGATAATATTTATCTGATACTTTTCCTATTCCACTAGTATTAATAAATACTCCATCTAATTCACCCTTTTCTACTACCTTAGTATCTCCAGTTATGATACTTACCCCTGATTCTAAGCAAGTTTGTGCCATTGACTTAACTATTTCCTCAAGCTTTTCTAGTTCAAAACCCTCCTCAATAATAAAACTTGCACTTAAATAAAGTGGCTTAGCTCCTGATACTATTAAATCATTAACTGTTCCACAAACTGCAAGCTTTCCTATATTTCCTCCTTGAAAGAATATTGGCTTTACTACAAAAGAATCTGTGGTAAAGGCTAATTTGCCATTTACCCCTTCAAGTACCGTTGCATCTTGTGCTTTTCTTAACAAGTCATTATTAAAATATTTATAAAATATATCCTGAATTAATTTCTTAGTATGTTCTCCCCCATCACCATGAGTAAGCTTTATTACTTCCTTCATTTATTCATCTCCTATTATATTTGTAAAAAATAGAACATGCCCCTTCAGAAGAAACCATGCAAGGTCCAATTGCATTTTCTGGAGTGCAACTTACTCCAAAAAACTTACAATCACTTGGTTTTTTCTTCCCTAATATAATTTCATTACATGCACACTTATTAATATTTCTTTTATTTAAATTAACTTGAAATCTTCCTGCTGCATCATAATCCTTATAATTTTCATTTAACATAAAGCCTGAAGCCTTAATATCTCCAATGCCTCTCCATTCATTATCACAATTTATAAATACATCATTTAATAAGTTATTTACCTTCAAGTTTTCCTCTAAGGTAACACAACCTTTATATAAGTTCTTAAAGCTTTTTTTATTCTTTCCTTGCTCTTGAGTTAAAAAATATAAAGCTCCAATAATATCAAGTTCACTAAAGCCCGTTACTACTGCTGGAATATTATACTCTTCTACAATAAACTTAAAATAATTTGCTCCTGTTATTGTTGCTACATGTCCAGGACAAATAAATCCCTGTATATTTAAATTATCATCCTTCAATATATGATTTAATATAGGCTCCATTTTCTTTATTCCTATTAAAAAGCTAATATTCTTAAGCTTTTTTTCCTTAGCCCTTTTTATAGTTAAAGCAATTATTGGTGCTGTAGTTTCAAATCCAACAGCTAAAAAAACTATTTCCTTATCTTTATTTTCTTCTGCAAGGCTTATTGAATCTAAAGGTGAATATAGAATTCTAATATCTTTTCCTTTACTTCTTTCATCAATTAAACTATCCTTACTTCCTTTAACCTTCATCATATCTCCAAAGGTAGCTAAAATCACATTACTTTCTTTAGCAATTTCTATAGCTACATCAATATATCCTTCAGAAGTAACGCACACAGGGCATCCAGGTCCAGATATTAAGTTTATTTTTGATTCAACCAAACTTCGAATTCCAAACTTAGATATAGATTGGGTATGAGTTCCACAAACCTCCATAACATTAAATTTATTTATTGGATGGCTATTAATTTCTTCTAAAAACTTTTTTATTAAATCTCTTTTATTCATAGTTACCCTCTACTTCTGAAAGTAATTCTAGCATTTCAGTTAACTCTTCAAAATACTCTAAATCAATTTTTTTAATAGCACATCCTGCATGTATTAGAACATAATCTCCAACCTTTGGTTCTTCAATTATTTGAATATTTATCTCACTTTCTACCCCCATAATACTTACCTTTGCTGTATCCTTGTTCAATTTTATGATTTCACCTGGTATTGCTAAACACATATTATTACATTCCTTTCAGTATTTAAATTACAATTAATTTTCGCCTAATATCTCACTAGCTATATTAAGTTGTCCAAAAGATAATCCTCCATCATTTGTTGGAATTTCTTTATTGTAAAAAACCTGAAACCCTTTTTTAATTAAGTTCTTATATAATCCCCTTAATAAATACTCATTTTCAAAGACTCCTCCACTAAGAACAACCTTCCTTATACCTTCCTTTTTCCCTAATATACAAACTAAATCACAGGTTGAATACACCAAGGAATTGTGAAACTTTGCTGATATCTTAGATATAGGTTCCTTTTGCTTTATATCCATTAATATGCCTTCTATTATCTTTTTATATTTTATTTGAAATACTCCATTAGCTTCACTAATATCATACATATAGCCTTCATTTATATTTTTATCAATTACATTTTCTAATTCTATGGCTCCTTGTCCATCATAAGTTATATAATTTCTAAGTCCAATAATTGATGCTACTGCATCAAATAATCTCCCAATACTAGAGGATAAAAAGCAATTTACTTTTGATTGCAAAGCTTGTATTACTACTTCAATTTTTTCTTTTTCTATATTATTAAATATCTCTGCTGGATTATATCCTAAATAATATAAATAACTTACTGCACATCTCCATGGTTCTTCTATTGCTTTATTACCTCCTTGAATGTTTATATATTCTAAGTGACCAGCTCTTTTAAATTCCTTTATATTTCCAACAAAAAATTCTCCACCCCATATTGCTCCATCTAATCCAAATCCAGTTCCATCAAAAATAACTCCAATTACATTTTCATAAATTGAATGTTCTGCCATACAACTTACCATATGTGCATGATGATGCTGAACTTCTATTCTATTTATATTTTGCTCTTTTGCATATTTTGTACTTAAATATGATGGATGCATATCATGTACTAAAAGCTTTTTATTAATATCAAATAAGTCAATAAAATGATTAAGTACATATTTGAAATTATTATAGGAATTAAAATCCTTCAGGCTTCCTAAGTACTGACTTAAATAAATATAGCCATTTTTTGAGACACAAACTGAACTCTTTTGATCACCCCCAATGGCTATAATTTCATGTTTCTTATTACTTTTTGATATATAGGGAGAGTAGCCTCTCCCTCTTCTTATAACTTTCTCACTACTATCTATAACTTTAACTACTGAATCATCTTCTTCTATATAAATATCTCTATCATGAAATAAAAAATAATCTGCTACGTCCCTTAAATTATTTAAAGCATCTTGATTTTTATATTCCATTGGCATATTACTTATATTTCCGCTAGTCATAATTAAAAAATCTAAATCTTCCTCTAGTAATAAGTAATGTAACCCTGTATATGGAAGCATAACCCCTAAGGAATTTTGTTTTGGTGCTATAGCTTCTGGTAATAAAAATGGAAATTTCTTTTTTAAAATTACAATAGGCCTTTTATTACTTTTTAGTACTATTTCTTCTTTAGAAGATACCTCACATATCTCCTTAACAAGATTTATATCTCTTACCATAACAGCTAGTGGCTTATAACTTCTACGTTTTTTCTTCCGAAGAATATTAATTGCTTCTTCATTTCTTCCATTACAAACTAAATGAAATCCCCCTATACCTTTAATTACTAATATCTTACCTTCCTTAAGAAGTCTTTTAGCTTCATCAATTGGATTTTCATATATATTTTTTTCTCCCTTATTATCTGTTAACCAAAGTTTCGGTCCACACTTATCACAACAATTTGGCTCTGCATGAAATCTTCTACTTAATGGATTATTATATTCATCATTGCATTCATTGCACATAGTAAATTTTTTCATAGTGGTATACTGCCTATCATATGGAAGGCTCTTAATTATAGAATACCTTGGCCCACAATCAGTACAGTTAGTAAAAGCATATTTATATCTATTAGATTTATTTTCTTTCATGTCACTTAAGCAATTTTCACAAATTGAAATATCGGGAGATACAAACTTTGGAAAAACTTTTTCATTAATACTTTCCTTAATTACGAAACTATTTGTTTCTAAATTACTTTTATAAACAGTATTATCTCTAATAAATTTACATCGGAACTTTTCAACTTTAGAAATAGGTGGAACATCATTTAAAATACTTAATATAAATTCTTTTAAATTACTTTTTATACCTTCACAATAAATTTCTACAGATCCCCCTAGATTTTTAACATATCCTGATATGTTAAACTCCTTTGCTTTTCTATATACAAAGGGCCTAAAGCCTACTCCCTGTACAATTCCATCTATATTTATTAAGTAGTTAATAACTTTCCTTTCATTAATTATTTTTTCTACTATTTTTAAAACCTTATTAGAAATTAACTTGAGGTTATTTTTCAAAGTAAAGCTTAACCCAATTTCGAAATCAATATCTTCAACTTCAATGCCCAAAATTATTCCTTCAATATTAGGATAATAAAGCTTTAATAAATCTAAAAAGCTATAAATATGTTGAGAAGCTTCTACCTTTTTAGAAATAAATTTATTTATAGATTCAGTAGTTATTTCTCCCACGCTTTTCCCATAACAGGCTGAATCTAAAATTATTATATAATCTTCCTCTTCTATACTTGATATGCAATATTGAAGATTTGTCTCTCCATAAACAACGCTAACTCCTAGTTTTAAAAGTTCTTCCTCTATTTTTTCTGCAACTTTTATTCCTATAGCATCATCCTTCATAAGTATATTTCCAATTGCTATAAGTTTAAGGCTCATATTAAAACCTCAATTGTTTTAATATCACCTTTACTTCCAATTAAGTGAGTTGCACAAGATACACAGGGATCATATGATCTTACAACCCTTCCTATTTCTACTGGTTCATTAATATTATTTATTTTACAGCCAATTAAGGCTCTTTCTATAGGTCCAGGATTGTTTAATTCATCCTTAGGAGAAAGATTCCATACTGTTGGAGTTATAATATTATAATGTTTAATTGTCTGATTTTCTATTTCTATCCAATGTCCTAATGCTCCTCTAGTAGTATCTATAAGACCAACACCATATGCTTTATCTGGAACTTGATAAACTTTTTGATTATTAGGTTTTACCTCTACTCTTTCTGCTAAATTTCCTAAGATATTTAATATCTTCTTTGTTTCTAAAACTCTTGCTATATTTCTATCCATAGATGAATGTCCCCCAGTATATTCTCCAGATACAATTAATCTTGCTAATGGTCCAACTTCCATTGCTAACCCATCATACCTAGGTGTCTTTACAAAGGTATATGCATCAGCCTTAGATAAATCTACTTCTTCAATATTTTGATCTTGTTTATACCAAGAATATTGAATTTGTTCAGTAATTTTATTAGGTTCTAGCTCATATCTAATATTATCCTTTATTACTCCAGGTTTAACATAAGTAATATCAGATTCTTCATACTTATCAAAAACACCAAAGCTCATAAAATTAGGATATGATATACCCTTTTTAAAATAATCTGAATAATATTTAGCTATAGTCTCTACATCTTCTATCATTTCATTTGAAACAAATTCATTAATTTTTTTAATAATACTTTTAACCTTTTCTAATTTATAAGAATCTATATTTACTGTGACCCCACCTACAAAAATCCCATGGTTATGAGGGGCCTTTCCTCCTAATACTGCTAATCCTTCATGAGCCAATCTACTAAACTCAATACTTTTAATATAGTGTTCCTCTATAACATCATTTATTTCCTTGGGAAGCCTAAAGTCTTTATATTGATTATTTTCAACTAATTTCACACTAGAAATTCTTACATAACTTGGAATAGACATAAGATAGAAATGTCTTAAATGATTTTGAATAAATTCAAATCCATGCATAATATCTCTTATATAACTATCATTTAAAGTAACTTGTATCTTTAATGCATCTTCTAAAGCTAGGGTGGAAGACATAGAATGTGCAGTTGAGCATATGCCACAAATTCTTTCAGTAAAATATATAGCATCTAATGCTGGCCTGCCCTTTAACATCTTTTCAAATCCCCTAAAAAGTAGACCACTAGCTGTTGCTTGAACAATTATATCTTCTTTAACTTCTGCTCTAACATCTAAAAAGCCACTTATTCTTGTAACTGGATCTATAGTAATTCTTTTTTTCATAATTCCTCCTTAATATTTAACAAAAGGTTCATTGCCATCTGGAAATGTTGATTTTGCACATCCTATACAAGTGGTATTATCACCAATAGGCCAGTTAACATATCCATTCCACTGCCTTCTAGGACAATCAGTTTTTGTAACAGGCCCCTTACATCCAATTTTAATCATACAACCTTCATCTCCAAACTTTTCTGCGAAAATTCCTTTTTCAAAAAGCCCTCTTCTAGTACAAGTATCATGGATTGTAAATCCATAAAAAAGAATTGGTCTCCCGTCACTATCTAATTCTGGAATTCCATATCCAACTAAATGAGCTAAAGTTCCCACCACCCAGTCAGGATGACATGGACATCCTGGCAACTTAATAACTTTTTTATTTGTAATATCCTGTACACTTTTACTCTCAGAAGGATTTGGAGCTGCTGCAGAGATTCCCCCATAACATGCACAAGTTCCTACAGCTACAACATATTTTGCTTTTTCAGTTGCTAGTTCTACTGCCTCTAAAGCAGTAATAGGTTTTCCATTATAATTTGCAATAATATTATAAAATCCCTTTTCTTTTGTTGATACTGCTCCATCTACCAGTAATATAAATTCTGTATCAAGTGTTTCTAAAAAGTTTTCAAAGGCTAAATTTCCTTCGTTGCCCATAAGTGTATTGTTGAAAGTAATATTCACTATATCAGTTAGAATATTATACAAGCCAGGATTTTCACTATTTAATAGAGAGATTATATTTCCAGAACACCCAGTTACCTCAAGCCACATAGCATTCATCATTTTAGCTTCTTTTCTTTTAACCATTTCTAAAACATCTTCTTGAAATGTTCTTGCTGTCTTTAATTTACCTTCCTTGAAAAAGCATTCTTTATTATTATTCAATTTAGTATTACTCCATTACATTATTTAATATAATTTATGCACAAATACATTTAAATATTAAAAAAAGGAAGTATATTACTACTTCCTTAATTTATTAGTGCCTTAACCTTAAAATAACTTTTCTTTTAAAATTTTTTAGTTTATTTATATTATGATTTTCTCTGTAGGCTCCTAACAGTAATAATACAATTGATAATCCTACACAAAATCCATTCACAAACTCTGGCAACTGAAAGAGTCTCTTAGATACCATCCAAAAAGCATAAATAAATAATCCAAAGCGAATATAATTATTTAATTTTCTCATAAATCTTCCTTGCCCCCATTAAATTTTTTTTGATATTATTATATAGGCAATTAAATATGCTAATAAAAAAAATGATATTATACCAAATAAAACTTGGGTTAGAATTGGATACCATAAACCACCAATTAAAGCTACCAAATACATACTTACTAACATTACTGCTAATGCAAATCTTGATGCCCTTAAGCTTATATCCTTAATTCTTTCATCAGTATTACTAATACGAGCCTTTCTAATTTTCTCTTCATTCTTTAAGATTAGAACATTTTTAATTAATAGTACTACACCTACTACTGTTAATCCAGTTCCAAAGCCTGAGTAAGTAGATATCATCTTTTCGCTAATCTTTAAATTTAAATATCTATCTCCAAAAAGTGTTATAACTAATGTTATTAATCCAAGAATTATTATTCCTATAAATAATACTATCCTTCCTTTTATATTCTTCATTAGTTTTACAGTCACTACCACAAAACATACCTAACATAAATTTTCATCTCCCTCAAAAATAAATATATCTTCTATTTTTAATCCAAAATATTGAGAAATCTTATGAGCAAGTACTAAAGATGCCTTATACCTTCCACTTTCTAGGGATATTATTGTTTGTCTAGTTACATCTAAGGCATCCGCCAATTCATTTTGTGTTATCTTACGTTCTTTTCTTAAATCCTGTATCCTAGTTTTCAAATTTACACCTCCTAGTAAGTAAAGTTCACTTTACAATTTAAGTATAGTTTGCTTTACATCAAATGTCAAGTATATTTTACATTATTCTTCTATATTTTCTAAGGATTTTCCCTTATATTTTTCATATCTTTTTAACTTAGGGGTATTAATAATTTGTGCTTCATAGATACTATTATTTCCTATTACGTAATAACTAATCAATGCACCAATTACATAGTAAGGAATAGCTTGTACTCCAAATAAATTAATTCCTAAAATAATAGTAGTAATTGGTGTATTTGTAGCACTTCCAAAAACGCAAATCATTCCAATGGCTGCTAGTAGTGAAGGCTCTACATGAGTTATATTTCCTATAGCTCCACCTAGAGAAGCCCCTATAGTGAATAATGGTGTTACTTCTCCCCCTTGAAGTCCAGCTCCTAAAGTTAGTACTGTTAATACTAATTTCTTTATTGGATCTAAAAGACTTACCTCTCCTGAGAATCCATTATCAACAAGCCAAATACTTAACCCTTCGAAGTTATATAATCTAAATATTACAATTACTAACAAAACTACCACTGATGATATTAAAGCTCTATATATATTATTTTTTATGTATTTTCCATAGAAGGCCTTAACTAAATTAATACCTTTAGCAAATATTCTTCCAAAAAGTCCAAATATAATTGAAGATAGAACTACTATTAAAAATGTATAAATAGAAATACTAGGTATTGATTGTATTACATGACCAGGATGCATTATACCTAGGGCTTCTGTAATAAAGTTAGCTGTATAAGATCCAATAAAACAATATATCATTGCTTCATAACTAAGCTTTCCTATAAAGCACACTTCCATCCCAAAGAATGTTCCTGCAAGAGGAGTTCCAAATATTGATCCAAAAGCAGCACTTATTCCCACCATAATTAGGATTCTTTTTTCTCTATGCTCCATTTTAAAAATATTTGCTACCTTATTTGTTAATGCTCCTCCTATTTGAACTGCTGTACCCTCTCTACCTGCTGATCCTCCAGATAAATGGGTTAATATAGTAAAAATAAATGTTAAAAATATCATTCTAAAGGGAACTGATATCTCCTTATGAACACTTTCAATAATTAAGTTATTACCTCTATTAGATTCTTTTCCATATTTAGAATATATATATGTTGTTAGTACCCCTATTAAGGATATTGTTAGAATTAAATAAGGGAAACTTCCCCTTATTGTTGCAACTATCTCTAATGCCTTTAAAAATATTGCTGATATAATACCCATTATACTTGAAACTATAATAGTTGAAATTGTTAATTTAAAAACTCTCATCTTTTGACTACCTTTCCTTTGAATAAAAAAGTAAATCTAAATAAATTTATAAATAATAAAAAAGACTAATGTTCTACGATTAAATCATAGAAGTCATTAGTCTTAATAGAAGATTTAGATTTCTCTTGGGAGAACTTCATTCCCAATAATTATTCGTATTTTACTAAAATATTATAGTACTAAAAACCATAAAAATCAATCTATCCTATGATGAAAAACTCATTAAGATATTTAACATTTCTATACCAGACTATTTTTTCTACTATAGATTATAAATACTATTATTGATAATAATATTTGAATAATACTAAGTATAATAAATTCACCTGTTGCTAAATATACCTCTCCTAATACTCTTATTGATATTAGTAAACTTACTAGAAATATTACTCCCATAGCAAATGAAAGGACTATTCCCTTTTTACCCTTAGTAAAAATTAAAACTCCTATAAATAAATTACCTAAACCATAAAAAATTATTGCAATAATCCCTGGAATAACCCAGCTTGTAAAAGGAACCCTATCTAACCATTCTGATGGATATTCACCAAATCTTCCAGCTATCATTAGAATACCTCCATATATGGCACCTAGAGCTAAAAACAAGTCATAAATTATTAATAGTATTTTCATTTTATTATTTTTCATAATTCTCACCCCTTATTAAAATACTATCACCGCCTTTTATATTTATCAATATATTTTTATTGATAAACAATATTATTTTATTGCAAAAAAAGCCGAGTTTCCTCAGCTTTCTACTGCTATATATTTTTTATATTTTCATATACTCTTCTATAACGAGAATAAACTTCTTTGTATGCTTCTACTGCTTCTGCATTTGGATAATAGCAGTCTTTTTCTTTTACTATTACCTTTACAGCATCTTCAAAGGAGTCAAACCAATTTAAAGAAACTGATGCTATAATTGCAGCTCCAAGAGATGGACCTTCTTCTATTTTTAAAGATATTACCTTCTTATTGAATACGTTAGCCTGAATTTGAAGCCATTCCTTAGACTTAGCTCCTCCGCCTACTGAAATTATTTCTCTATCACTATCGTCTTCATAAATACTAAAGCAATCCTTTAATGAGAATGTTATTCCTTCAATTACTGCTCTAGCAAAGTGATTTAAATCATGACTTTTATCTATTCCTATGAAAGTTCCTCTGATATTACTATCTGCATAAGGAGTTCTTTCTCCAACAATATAAGGAGCAAATAATAATCCATTAGATCCTTCCTTAATATTTGATACTCCACTTAAAAGCTCATCAAAATCCTTATCCTTTGCAAAGGTATTTCTAAACCAGCTTAAAGAATCTCCTGCAGAAAGAGTTACCCCCATTGAGTAGCAACTATTTGGTAATACGTTATTAAACATGTGAAGTTTTCCACCATAGTTCTTATACTCTTCTTCATATTTTAAATATACACCTGAAGTTCCTATACTTAATAAATCTCTATTTTTATTTATTATTCCTGAGCCTAAAGCTGAACACGGATTATCTGATCCCGCTGGGAATATTTTAATACTTCCTTTAGCATTTAATTTTGCCTTTAATTCTTCATTTAATTCTCCAACACATTCAGTAGAGTTATATATCTTAGGGTATTTTTCTAAATCTATATCCAATAAATCTGCTATTTCTTCAGACCATTTTCCTTCTTTAATATTTAACATTTGTGTTCCAGCTGCATCAGAGATATCTGTACATATGTTACCTGTATATTTAAATACTAAATAGTCTTTAGGTAAACAGAATTTTTTAGTCTTGTCCCAATTCTCAGGTTCATTTTCTTTTATCCATAATACCTTTGGTAATGTAAAGCCTTCAAGACTCTTATTGCCTGTAATTTCAATTACCTTTTCTCCAAAGTTATTCATTATATATTGGCATTGCTTAGTTGTTCTTGTGTCATTCCATAGAATACTTCTTCTTATAGGTTTATTTTCATTATCTAATAATACTAAGCTATGCATTTGACCTGATATACTTATGGCTCTTAATCCATCTCCACCTAATTCATTAGTTATTTTCTCTAAAACCTTAACAGAAGCATTATACCAATCCTCTGGCTCTTGTTCAGAATGTCCATCTCTATTATTGTATAAAGGATAGCTTTCTGAATGTTTTAATACTACTTCTCCAGCTTTATCTAAAGCTATCCCCTTGATAGAACCTGTTCCTAAATCTAAACCTATAACATATTCCATAAAAATATCCTCCCACTATTTATAATGTAAAATGTAAAATGTAGAATGTAAAATTAAAGAAGAAACTCCTAATGGAGTTTCTACAAGTATCTATTTTTAGTAATTCCTATGGAATTACATCAATAATTCTACATTATTCATTTTTAATTTTTCATTTAGGAGCTGTTATAACAGCTCCTAAACTTTAGTATATTAAATCATTTAATTTTGATTTTACGAATTCAATATGTGATGATTTGTTCTTAACTTCTTTAACTGACAATGCATGATTAGTTAAAGCTTCTAAATCTAATTCATTGTTTAATAATTGTTTTCCTAATTCGCTATCATAAGATGAATATCTTTCCTTTTTAACATTGTCTAGGAATTCAGTTTCAATTATTCTAGCTGCAGCTTTTAATCCTCTTGCATAAGTGTCCATTCCTGCAATATGAGCTATTATTAAATCTTCTTGTTCAAAAGAAGTTCTTCTAACTTTAGAATCAAAGTTTATTCCACCATCGTGTAATCCACCATTCTTTAATACTTCTAGCATTGCTAAAGTAGTATTATAAACGTTAGTTGGGAATTCATCTGTATCCCATCCTAATAACTCATCTCCTTGGTTAGCATCAATTGAACCTAAAGCATTGTAATTTCTAGCTACATTCAATTCATGTTCAAAAGTATGTCCAGCAAGAGTTGCATGGTTTGCTTCAATATTTAACTTAAAGTGTCCTAGTAAGTCATATTTTTGAAGGAATGCTAAAGCTGTAGCTGAATCAAAATCATATTGATGAGTCATTGGCTCTTTTGGTTTTGGTTCAATTAAGAAAGTTAATTTATGATTAATCTTTTCACAATAAGCTATTGCCATTTTATATAATCTTGCTATATTTTCTTCTTCAAATTGAATATCTGTGTTTAGTAAAGTTTCATAACCTTCTCTTCCACCCCAGAATACAAAGTTTTTACCGCCTAATTTTTTACTTATATCAATTCCCTTTTTAACTTGAGCTGCTGACATTGCATAAACATCTATATTAGGACTTGATGCAGCACCATTAACATATATAGGATTAGCATGTCTATCTGCTGTATTCCATAAAAGCTTAATGCCAGTCTTGTCCATCTTTTCCTTCATATAGTCAGTTATAACATCTAGGTTATGGAAGAATTCTTCTAAGCTATTTCCAAATGGAGCAACGTCCATGTCATGGAAACAGAAATATTCAACGCCTAATTTTTGTAATAATTCAAAGTTTGCATCAACTTTATTTTTTGCTGTTTGCATTGGGTCATCTGTTATCCAATTTCTTTGATTAGTTCCTTTTCCAAATGGATCTGCTCCATCACTACAGAAAGTATGCCAGTAAGCAACTGCAAATTTTAAATGTTCTTTCATTGGTTTTCCTAAAACTATTTCTTCAGGATTGTAATGACGAAATGCAAACATATTGTCTGTATCTGGTCCTTCATATTTTATAGTTTGTACATTATTAAAGAATTCCATATATTTCACCTCATTTAATTAGTTAGTTTTCCTATCTAACTTAATAATACACCTTGATTTTTAAGATGTCAATGTTTACATTGACTATTTTTTCTATTTTTTATCTGAATTTAGATTTTGAACTTTTTAAAGGGCTATGCTATATTATTTATAAACAATCAATAAGGATGGTACTCTATGGATAATAAATTTAACATTAGAAAGGCTAATATAGTTGAAATATTAAAGCTGCTTTTTAATAACCCAAATATATCTAGAATTGATATCTCAAAACTTATAAATCTTAATAAAGCTAGTGTTTCTGAAATTATTAGTTTATTAGTTGAAAAAGAAATTGTTTCTGAAATAGGAATTGGAAATGGTAGTTCTAGTGGTGGAAGAAAACCTATTCTTCTTAAATTAAACGAAAAGGCAGGTCTTAGTCTTAGTATTGACTTAGGTACTAATTATATTGGTTTTTTACTTACTGACTTAAATAAAAATATCATAGCTTATGAACACTATGAAACAGTTGTAAATAAAGATAATGTAGTTGATATAGTAGTTAATACAATTAACTCTTTAGAAAATTATATAGGAGAATATAAATATGGATTAATTGGAGTTAGTCTTGCTATTCATGGTAGAGTATATAATGATTCCATTAAATTTACTCCATATTACGATTTAGATAAGATAAACTTAAAAGAAGAGTTATCTAAAATTCTACCTAAAATAAGATTCCATCTTGAAAATGAATCTAATTTAGCTGCTATTGGAGAATTTGAAAATTCTGAAGAAAAATTAAAGAATTCTATAGTAATAAATGTTCATTCAGGAATAGGATCTGGAATTATAATTAATGAAAAACTTTATACTGGCTTTGAAGGACGTTCGGGTGAAATAGGTCATATGGTTCTTGTGCCTAATGGCAAGAAATGTCCTTGTGGTAATAAGGGATGCTTTGAGCAATATTGTTCTATTCCAGCCTTATTAGAAGAATTTAATAATAAATCTAGTTTAAAGGTTAAAACAGTAAAAGAACTTTGTAAATTATACAATTCTAATAACAAAGAAGCTATTGATATAATTTCAAATAATATAGAACTAATGGCTATAGGAATAACTAATATATTTAACTTATTTGCTCCTGATAATATATTTATACATAGTGAATTAATAGATTATATACCTGAATATTTAAATTTAGTTAATGATAAAATAAATTCAATCTTTTCTAAGGATGTTACTCTTCTCCCAAATAAATTAGATGGAAAGTCTAACTTATTCGGAGGTATAACACGTTGTATATATGACTTTTTAAATGATTTCCCAGATATGATATAAGGAGCTGCTTGGCAGCTCCCTATCTTGTATTTAGAAGGTTATACTATTTATCTTTAATAATTTCTACTTATATATAACATTCTTTAGTTTTTTATTAATACTTTTGTATCTATATAACCCTAAAAATATGGGTACTAGCCCTAAAATTATAAATATTACCCCTAATATATAGGTGGCTGTAGTATCAAATAATTTTATTAATGATATGGCTATTGCTAAAAGACTGATTCCAGTTCTAATATATGCTAACAATGTCCTCTCATTTGCTAACAGAGTTCTATCTGCAGCTAAGAAGTCCCTTAATATCATTTCTTCTTTCTTAAAGTTATATACAGCTTCTTTCTTTACTATTTTAGATTTTATATTTTTAGAATTTTTTATTTCTCTCATTTTTATAACCTCCTAAAACAACTAATTCTTAGGTGTCTTCTTCAATTATAGAAATAGTTACCTTATCCAATAAATCTTGAACTACATCCAATTTAACTGAACCTGTTTCCTCTTCTAATGCATTTGCTGTTCCACAGGCTGATGCAAGCATTAATATATCTTCTATTTCATACTCTCTTTCAAGTCCTATTGCTACTCCTGCTACGTAAGAATCTCCTGATCCAACTGGATTTATGGCATTAATCTTAGGTACTGTTACTTTGTAGTATATTCCCTTATATCCTATTACCGATCCCTCTGCTCCTAATGAAATTGCAACTAGCTCTACACCTTTTTTATGAAATTCTTTAATTTCTCTAACAGCATCTTTATAGCTTTCTATATGTCTTCCTGTTAAAAACTCTATTTCATCCTTATTAGGCTTAATAAAAAATGGTTTTCCTTCAATTCCTTCTCTAAGTAAATCTCCACTTGTATCTAATAAAAATTTTTTATTTTTACTATTGGCTATATCTATAAGCTTCTTGTAAAAATTCTTAGGTATATTTCTAGGAAGGCTTCCTGATGCTACTATTATATTGGCTTCTTCTAATAACTCATTATACTTATCTATGAATCTATTTTGTTCTTCCTCTGTAACTTCAGGGCCTGGCTCCAGTATTTCTGTTTGAACTAAATCATTAGTGATTATAGCTAAGCACTCTCTTGTATCACCTTTTATCTTTACAAAATCTTGCTTTATTCCATACTCCTCTAGTTTATCATGTATAAACTCTCCTGTTTTTCCACCCAAGAATCCAGTAACTATACATTTTTCTTTTAATATTGTAGATACATTAGCTACATGGATCCCTTTTCCACCTGGAGTATTTTCAACACTCTTAGCTCTCATTACTAAGCCTTTGTTTAGATCATCCATAACATACTTTTTATCTACTGATGCATTTAAATTAATTACTAATATCATACTAACTCCTTATAATTAAGCTTTTCCATTACTTCCACAAACCATAATTTTGTGTTCAACTACCTTCTTCATAGCTTCTTTTCCAGGTGTCATATATTTTCTTGGATCATTAGCTTCTGGATTTTCTATAAAGTATTTTTTTACTGCATCTGAAAATGGTATTTTTAAATCAGTTGCTACATTTACTTTACATATTCCAAGTGCTATTGCTTTTTTAACTAATTCATCTGGTACATCTGAGGCTCCATGTAAAACTAATGGCACATCTACAATGTCTCTTATTTCCTTCAATCTATCTAAATCTAATTTTGCTTCTCCCTTGTATAATCCATGTGCTGTTCCAATTGCTATAGCTAATGAATCTATTCCTGTTCTTTCTACATATTCCTTTGCTTGCTTTGGATTAGTATACTTACTATCCTTTTCATCTACTATTAAATCATCTTCTTGTCCACCTAATCTACCAAGTTCTGCTTCAACTGTTGCATCATATTTATGTGCATATTCAACTACTTTTTTAACGGTTTCTATATTTTCTTCAAATGGCGCATGAGAAGCATCTATCATTGTTGACTTAAATCCTAAATCTACAAAGTGCTTTATTTCATCTATTACTTCAAAGTGATCTAAATGTATTGCTATTGGAATATTATATTTTTCGGCTGCTACTTCTGCCATGGCAACTATAAATTCTCCTCCTGCATATGCAATAGTTGATGGTGTTCCTGCTAGTATTACTGGTGATTTTAATTCTGCTGCTGTTTCTACAACTACTTCTAATGTCTCTAAATTATGAATGTTAAAGGCTGGTACTGCATAGCCTTCTCTTTGAGCTTTATTTAGCATTTCCCTTGTTGATAGTATTTTAGTCATGATATTCACCTCTATCCCATTTATCCATAAACTCATCAAAATAATGCTCATCACCATTTGCATAATCTTTTTCTATCATATTATTTAATTTTTCTACCATTGCTATATTTTCCTCTGTAGGATTAAACTTAGTTTCAAGAAATACATCTATTATATTTTCCATAAGTCCAAGTCCAGTTATTCTTCCACCAAATCCTAATATATTTATATCTAAATTTTCTTTTGAATATCTTGCTGTTTCTATATCTCTAACTAATGCAACTCTGGCCCCCTTTATCTTAGTAGCTGCATTAGTAATTCCTACACCAGTTCCGCAAATAACTATTCCTAAATCTGCTTCTCCATTAACTACTTTTTCAGCAGTCTTCTTTCCATATATAGGGTAGTGAGTTCTTTCTTTATCATAGGTCCCGTTATCTATAACTTCATATCCCTTTGATTTTAAATATTCAACAACACTATCTTTAACCTCTGTTACTATATGATCACAACCAACTGAAATAATCATTTTTTCCCCTCCTATGCCATCTTATTTAACATATCTACTCTTATTTGATGTCTTCCACCAGAATAATTAGATAAAATAAATTTATCTGTTATTCTTTTTGCTATTTCTAGAGCTGTTACCTTGGAGCCAATTGCAATTATTGAAGTATTATTATGATCTCTAGTCATCTTTGCAGAATGTTCATCTGCAACCTGTGCGCATATTATTCCCTTATGTTTTGTACACACATTAAAAGAACCTGTTCCATATTCATCTATTACTATTCCCTTTTCACCTTCATTATTAAGAATAGCTTCTGCTACTAAATTTGAGGAGTCATAAAAATCTAACTTTTTTCCTTGTGATTTATCTATTACATCATATCCCTTTTCTATAAGATATAATTTTATAGAGTCTTTAAAATCCTTGCTTTTATAATCTGATGAAATAATTATTTTCATAAAATACCTCCTACTTTAGATTTAATCTTTCTAATTGTTCTTCTGGAGCATCCATTTCCTTTAATGCTCGTATCATTAGTCTTTTATATTTATTTTCTAATTCATTATCTTTAATAGGTTTTGTTTGATAATAATCTTCAGCTATATTAAACAACTTATTCTCACTTGTATACTCTAATGCATTTTCTACGTTATCAAGAATTGAAGGATTATTAATCTTTATTTTATATACAGGATAATTTGTTCTATTAATAAATCTTCCCATCTCTATTTCTTCTTGATTTTCTTTTCCTAAGTACTTTCTTATAGTTGTAGGAATACAAGTATATTCATAACAAGGTTTATTTTCCTTATTAGGAGCTCTAAAGTATGTATACTCTCCATCTGTTATATTTACAGCTACTCCATGATATCCATACAACGCATAATCTCTTTTATACTCTTTTCCATCAACTATATTCCTCCAAGAAAATCCTTGTACATCTTTTGGGATATCTATATCAGAATAATCTAAAACCGTTGGCATAATATCTATATTTTGAGTTAATAAATTAATTCTCTCTCCAGCCATCTTTCCATTTGGGAATCTTACTAATAATGGTATATGGGCCAATTCATTGTACATATGCATATAATTTTTACCAAAATAGTTTCTTTCCCCTAAGAAGTATCCATGATCTGTTGTAACTATAATCAATGTATCATCATATAAATTTAAATCCTTTAATTTCTTAATTAACCTTCCAAAATGTTTATCTGTCATTGTAAGTAGTGCAGCATACCTTTTATTTATATAATCTAAAGCATCTTCTGGAACATCTACTTCCTTATAATTAGGTATCTCAAAGTAAGGTCCATCATATTTACAATCATAAAGTTCCATGTACTCATCAGGAACATCAAAAGGTTCATGAGGATCAAAGGTTTCTACCATCAAGAAAAAGTCATCGTGATCCTTATTATCTTCTAACCACTCACAAGCTGCACTAAAAGTCTTTGGAGTAGGATACTCCTCCTCATGTCTATCCCATTTTGTCCTATTCCATTGATATTGCCTTCTAAGTTTTCCATAATAATCTTTAGGCATAAATGATGGATCATCTATTCTAGATATCCATGGATCTCCTTCCTGTCCTCTATAAAAATCCCAAGTTGTAAACTGTTGAACATATCCTTCTCCACCTAGTCTAAAGTAATGAGGATGATCTGTTACAATGTGGCTAAATACATCTTTTTCAGCTAAAACTTTAGGTAATGTTATGTCGAAGGGCTCTATAGGTCCCCAAGATCTTTCTAAGAAATTAAGCCTTCCTGTAAGTATATCCCTTCTTGCTGGCATACATGGAGCAGAACCAACCCAATGATTATCAAAAGTAGTGGCTTCCTTAGAAAAGTTAGTTATGTTCGGCGTTCTTACCCAAGTACTTTCGTTGTAAACTTCCATCATCTCTCTTTTTAAAGTATCCATTAAAATTACAACTGTCCTCATTCCATATCCTCCTATATAAAATTTCCATCATAGAGATAGTGCTCTCGCACAATGTAAAATGAATTACATCAATAATTCTACATTTTTAATAAGGAGCTACTACTGCAGCTCCATAAATTTATGTTAAACGATTATTCCTAACATAGATAAGATTACAGCTATTATTAAAACTCCGAATATAATCCATACTGCATTCTTACCATTAGATTTCTTTAATAAGTAATAACATACAACAGTAACTAATAATGGAACTAAGTTAGGCATAACCTTATCAAGCATTTCTTGCAACATAAGTGGATTTTCACCAGCTGATATCTGAACTCCTAATGTTGCTTTTACAGTTGTAGCAATTAATCCTCCAACAACTATTATTCCTAATACGTTAGCCATATTTGCTAATCTATCAAACACACCCTTACCATTATCTTCCTTACCCAATACTTCTATTCCTTTTGAATAACCTTTAGTTAATCCAAAGTATTTTAATGGGAAGTATAAGCAATTAATCATTAAGAACATCATTATTGCTCCAAATATACTTCCATCTAAAGCAAAGGCTGCTCCTATAGAACCTGCAATTGGCATCCAAGTAAAGTTAAGCAAACTATCTCCAATTCCAGCGAAAGGTCCCATTAAACTTGTTTTCATAGCAATAACTGATTCTTTTTGATCTTCGTCAGTTGTTTCTTCCATGGCAGATACTATTCCTAAGATAAATGGCATAGCTATTGGATGTGTATTAAAATATTCTAAATGTCTTTTCATTGCATTAACTTTTTCTTCTTTTGGTCTATCCTTATACAATTTCTTTAATACTGGTTTTAATATATATACAGTACTTAAGCTTTGCATTCTTTCATAGTTATGTGACATTTGACATAATTGTGATCTCCAAAATACCTTCATTAACTCTTTTTTAGTAATTAAGTTTGCCATTATAAATCCCAACCTCCTTCTTCAGAATTATCAACCTCTGCTGTTGAAACATTTACAGTTGTTTCTTTTTCTTTCTTAGCCATTATTAAATCGTATATTCCAGCAAAACATGCACCTATTAATGCTAATGCTAGTGTTGGAAGTCCTAAATAAGTTGTTAATGTAAATCCTAATACTAAGAACATCCACATATTCTTTTTAAGCATCATAGTCAATAACATTGCTATACCAACTGCAGGTATTACTTTTGATGCAACTGTTAATCCAGTCATAACACTTGCTGGTATAAATGCCATAATTGAATCGATTGCACTAGCACCTAAAAATACTGCTATAAATGTTGGAAATGCTCTACTTAAAAATATAAGTCCAGCCCCCATATATTGTAGTTTATCTATTTTATCAAAATCTCCTGTTTCAGCAATTTTATCTGCCTTGTGTACTAAAGATATACTAAATGTCTTACATAACATATCAAGTTGTTGAACTAAAAGTGATACTGGTATTGCTATTG
>OGSQ01000121.1_pt1 | contig 51738 bp, 45 predicted proteins | sample 1573921 | NCBI WGS metagenome assembly OGSQ01 (sample SAMN03295832, study PRJEB24534) | human gut metagenome | isolation source: fecal sample 7 from infant 4 | host: Homo sapiens | place: USA: Pittsburgh, PA | collected 2014-07 | reverse complement strand
ATGGAGAAATACTCAAGTGGCTGAAGAGGCGCCCCTGCTAAGGGCGTAGGTCGGGCAACTGGCGCCCGGGTTCAAATCCCGGTTTCTCCGCCAAAAGCATCTAATTTATTAGATGCTTTTTTTTTATATTTCAAATATAAATCTATTGAGTTTATACCAATTTACTTCTTCATAGGAATATAAAACATATAATTATATAAATTCAATATAGTATAGATAAATTAAGATAAGAAATATGAATTGAGTTGAAATAATATAAAATATATAAATTAGTATGAAATAATGTAGGATAAATAAGTTTATATAAACTTAAAAAGAATATGAATAAAACAATTATATATAGAATTCATTATTATATAAATAGAGTGCATATAGTAAAAATAATTCAATGATGTTGTAAACAATTTCCTAAAATGATATACTGTCCTTATTAAAATAGAAATTAAAACAGGAATTTAAAATGCTGTATAGGGGGATTAAAATGGATAAAAAGTATGTAGTTGGTGTTGATTTAGGCGGAACAAAAATATATACTGCGTTAGTTGACTTAGATGGAAACATGGTGAAGGAAATAACGGTAAAAACTGAAGCTCATAGAGGGGATAAAGCAGTATTAGAGAAATTAATAAGCACTATAGATACAGTTTTAGAAGGTATAGATATTAATGAAGTTAAGGCAATAGGAGTTGGTTCTCCAGGACCATTAGATATAAAAAAAGGATTAATTGTTTATACTCCAAATTTACCTTTTAAGAATTTTAATATAGTTCAACCTATAAAGGAAAAATATAATATACCTACTTATTTAGATAATGATGCAAATGCAGCTACATTAGGAGAGTTTATGTTTGGCGCAGGAAAAGGAAGTACAAATATGGTTTATGTAACTGTAAGTACTGGAATAGGCGGCGGAGCTATAATAAATGGTAGCTTATTTAGAGGAAGCACTGCTAATGCATTAGAAATAGGACATACAACTGTTATGAAGGGCGGTCCAAGATGCGGATGTGGTAACACTGGATGTGCTGAAGCGGTAGCATCAGGAACAGCTATAATGAAAAGAGGAAGAGAAGCTGTAGAGAGTAAGGTAGAAACATCATTAAAGGATTATGATGAAGTTACAGCTAAAGAAGTTTTCACAGAAGCTGAAAAGGGAGATAAGGTATCTCAAGATATATTAAATGATGCATTATCTTATTTAGGAATTACAATTGCCAATATAGCTAACTCATTTGACCCAGACAAGATAGTTATGGGGGGCGGAGTTAGCCAAGCTGGCAATATAGTTTTTGAAAAGATAGATCATGAAATGGAAAGAAGATGCTTAAAAATAATCTATGATAATTGTAAAATTGAAAAAGCTGTTCTAGGTGGTAAGGCAGGAGTATTAGGAGCTGCTGCATTAGCAATTTTAGAAAGTAAATAAGGATAGTAACTTCCAATAATATACTTAATTCATTAGATGTATAAAATATTTAATGGATTTATATTATTGGGAGTTTTATTTTCATATAGGCTTTTATAATTTCAATTTTATAATAAAAGAACTATAATAAAATAGAAAACGATAATTTGGATATAATTTAGATATAAAATAAATAGGAGAGTAAATATGGGTATTAGATTTATTTTTGGTAGAGCAGGTACTGGAAAAAGTCGATTTTGTTTAGAGCAAATTAAGAAAAAAATAGATAGAAATGATAACAATAATAAGCTTATATTAATAGTTCCAGAGCAATACACCTTTGATACAGAGAAGAAGTTTTTAGAGGTAGTAACAGAAAAAGGTTTCTTAAGAGGTGAAGTATTAAGCTTTAAGAGAATGGCACATAGGGTATTTGAAGAATGTGGGGGAAGAACTGATATAAGAATAAGTGATTCTGGAAGGAATATGCTTATATATAAAATATTAAAGGATAAAACAGATGAACTTGAATATTTTAATAGAATGACAAAAGAACAAGGTTTTTCTTCAGTAGTATCTAAACTTATAACAGAATTTAAGAAATATAACATTTCCACGGAAATACTAAATCTTAAAGAAGAAGAAATAAATGATGATGAGTTAAAGAAAAAGCTTAAGGATTTAGGTTTAATATATAATGAGTTTAATAATGCTCTTCATAAGCAATTTATTGATGGTGATGATGAATTAACTCTTTTATATAACAAGCTTATAGATTGTAACATATATGATGATGCAGAAATATGGATAGATGAGTTTACCACATTTACACCTCAGCAATTAGAAGTAATAAAAATACTTGCTAAGAGAGCTAAGACAGTTAATATAACTTTATGTAGTGATAGTCTAAGTAATGGAGTAGATATTGATTATACAGATGTTTTTGATGCAATAAAGAATACTGAGAATTCTATTTTAAATATAATGAAAGAAGGAAACATATCTTATTTAGAGCCTATTAATTTAAATAAAGGAACTCCATATAGATTCTTAAAAAATGATACATTAAGTCATTTAGAAAAACATTTCTTTACTTATCCATTTAAACCTTATAAGGAAGAACCTAATAATATAAGATTATATAAGGCTAATAATAGCTATGAAGAGGTTGAGACTGTTGCTAAGGATATTCTAGAGATGGTAAGGGATAAAGGGTATAGATTTAAAGATATAGCTGTTGTGTGTAGAAACATTTCTGAATATGAAAAAATAGCTACAGTAATATTTAATGATTATAATATACCGTTTTTTATAGATAAGAAGAGAGAAATTTTAGATAATCCGCTAGTTGTACTTATTATTTCATCCTTAGAAATATTAATAAATAATTGGTCTTATGAAAGTGTATTTAAATTTTTAAAAAGTGGATTAATTAATATAGAAGAAAAATATATAGATGTATTAGAAAACTACGTATTAGCTAATGGAATTAAGGGATATAAATGGACTAGAGACTTCTATGATAAAGATGAAATATCTGATGAGGAGAATATATTATTTGAGATTATGGAAGAGGTTAGAGAACCCTTAATAAGTCTCCATAATAAAATAAGAGGAAAGAAAAATGTTAAGGAGATAACTACAAGTCTTTATAACTTTTTAGTTGAACTTAAGGTTTTTGATACCCTTGAATCATGGCTTGAAGAATTTGAAAGTATAGGACTTCAAGATAAGATAAAAGAATATATACAAGTACCAGAAATGGTAATAGAAATATTAGATCAAGTAGTTGATGTATTAGGCGACGAAGTAATAGATATAAAGGAATTTACAAAGATATTAGTATCAGGATTTGAAGAAAAAGAAGTTGGGGTTATTCCAATGGCTTTAGACCAAATAAATATTGGAGATATATCTAGAGTAAAAGGAAGAGAAGTAAAGGCTTTATACTTAATAGGAGTAAATGATGGAGTACTACCTTCTGTTAATAAGGAAGAGGGAATAATCAGTGATAGAGAAAGAGATATCCTTAGAGATATTGGACTTAGATTAGCATCTGATACTAAAAGTAGAGCCTTTGAAGAGCAATTTATAGTATATACAGCCCTAACTATTGCTTCTGAATATTTAATGGTTACTTTCCCTATGGCAGATTTTGAAGGAAAGTCTTTAAGGCCATCTATAATAATACCTAGGCTTAAAAAGATTTTACCAAAGCTAGTTGAGGAAAGCGAAATATATAATTTAAAAGAAAATAATGATAAGTTTAGCAAAATAACAGCGCCTATACCTACATTTAATGAGCTTATTTCTGCATTAAGAATGGAATTTGAAAAAGAAGAAGTAGATGAATATTGGGCTGAAGCTTTTAAATGGTTTGAAGAAAATGAAGAATTTAAATCTAAAGCAAGTAGGATGTTTAAGGGATTAACATATACAAACTTAGTAGAAAAGGTTCCTAGGGAGAAAATAAGGAGACTTTATCAGGCTGAAAATAAAAAGCTTATATTTAATGTTTCTAGGATTGAGAAATATGCACAATGCCCATTTTCTTATTATGTCCAATATGGGTTAAAGGCAAAGGATAGAAAGGTATATGAATTTTCAGCACCTGACTTAGGTTCATTTATGCATAATATATTAGATGATTTTACCAATAAAATAAGAAATGAAAAAATATCCTGGTCAGAGCTAAATAAAGAAAGATGCAAGGTAATAGTAAATGAATTAGTGGATAAAAAATTAGAAAGTGATACTAATTCAATTTTAAATAGTACTAAAAAATATAAATATTTTGCTGATAGATTTAAAAGAACTATAACTAAATCTGTTATGGTAATTTCCGAGCAAATGAGAAAAGGAAGCTTTGAGATATTTAGAAATGAATTTGAATTTGGTGGATTTAAGGATGGTGAACCTATAAAAATAGATTTACCTTCAAAGGAAACTGTTTATTTAGTAGGTAGGGTAGATAGAATAGATACTCTAGATTTAGATGGGAATACTTATATCAAGATAGTTGATTATAAGTCAGGAGCAAAGAAATTTAACTTAACAGAAGTATATTATGGTCTACAAATACAGTTGTTAGTGTATTTAGATGCACTAATTAAAAATTCTAAGTTTATATTAAAAAATCAAGCTATGCCAGGAGCAATTTTATACTTTAGAATAGATGATCCTATAATAAAGTCAAAAAAGCAATTATCAGAAGAGGAAATCAAAGAGAATATATTAAAAGAGTTAAAGATGAGCGGGCTATTATTAAAGAATATTGATGTAGTTAAGGCTATGGATAATGATATGGAGACATATTCGTTAATAATCCCAGCAAGTATAAAAAAGGATGGAGATTTTTCTTCTAATAGCTCAGTAGTTACAGAAGATCAATTTAATATATTAAGAAAATATGTTAATGATAAGATGGCAGAGTTATGTGAAGAAATGTTAAGTGGAGATATTAAGATAACTCCTTGTAAAAATAATAATACTCCATATTGTAATTACTGTGATTATTCATCAGTTTGCCAATTCGATACTTCAATTGAAAATAATAAATATAAGATAATATTGAAAAAGAATAATAATGAGGCATGGAAGTTAATAAAGGATGAGGTTGAGAAAGGGGGAGAAGCATAGGATATGGGGAGTACAAAATGGACTGAAGATCAATTAAAGGCTATTACTACTAGAGAATGTAACCTTTTAGTTGCAGCTGCAGCAGGTTCAGGTAAAACAGCTGTATTGGTAGAAAGAATTATAAGAATAATAACAAATGAAGAGAATCCTGTAGATATAGATAGGCTATTAGTAGTTACATTTACTTCAGCAGCAGCTGCTGAAATGAGAGAAAGAATTGCAGATGCAATATCTAAGGCTTTAGAAGTTAATCCTAACTCAAAGGTATTACAAAGACAACTTACATTATTAAGTAGAGCTAATATTACAACTATGCACTCCTTTTGCTTAGATGTAATAAAAAATCATTATCACGTAATTAATTTAGATCCAACCTTTAGGATTTCTGACGAAACAGAAAATACCCTTTTAAAGCTTGAAGTAATAAATGATTTATTTGAAGATTACTATGAAAGTGAAGATGAGGGCTTTAGGAATTTAATTGAGGCTTATAGTTCTTCAAAAAATGATGATAGATTAAAGGATATAATTCTAGATTTATATAGATTTTCTATGAGTGGACCATGGCCAGAAAAGTGGCTCGTAGATAGTGCTGAAAGTTTTAATATAAATAATATTGAGGATTTAGATAATACACCATGGATACAGATACTTAAAGAAAGTATATGGATTGAAATTGATGGTTATATTAAGACATTAGAAAAGGCAATAGTATTAATAAAAGAAACAGAAGGATTAGAATCATATCTTCCTACTTTTTCTGATGAACTAGAAATGTTTAAAAGAGTATTAAATTCATTAGATAATGGAATACAAGAAATTTATAAGGAAGTAAGTAATATATCCTTTGGTAAACTAAAGGCTGTAAGAAAAAATAATGTTAGTGATTTAGATGCATTAGAAATAGTTAAATCTATAAGAGATAGTATAAAAAAGAAAACAGCTAAGCTCATAGAAGATAGTTTTTCTATGCCAATTGAAGATGCATTAGAAGGAATAAAAAATTCTTATCCTTATATGAAGATGCTTAGTAAATTAACTTTAGAGTTTATAAGTAGATTTAAAGATAAAAAGAGGGAAAAGAATATTTTAGATTTTAATGATCTTGAACACTTATGCCTAAAGATATTAATTAATAATGATGAATTAGTAGATTCAGAAGAAAAAGTAAGTAAAGATAATATGGAAACTTTAGTACCATCTAACGTAGCTATAAGTTTTAGAGATTATTTTGATGAAGTATTAGTAGATGAATATCAAGATTCTAATAATGTTCAAGAAGCTATTATTGAATTAGTATCTAGAAAGAATTTAGAGAATCCAAATGTATTTATGGTTGGAGATGTAAAGCAAAGTATATATAGATTCAGGCAAGCAAAGCCAGAATTGTTTTTAGATAAGTATAATAATTACTCCTTAGAAGCTGGTGGTAGAGATAGAAAAATACAGCTTTATAAGAATTTTAGAAGTAGAGAAGAAGTAATTAATGGAGTAAATTATATCTTTAAAATGGTAATGTCTAAAACAGTAGGAGAGCTTGAGTATAATGATGAAGAATCCTTAAATTTAGGTGCTAGCTTTAAAGAAAATGAAGATGATAATGTAGAAATAGCAGGACCTATAGAACTTCATATATTAGATAAATCAGGTATTGAAGTTGAAGGTATAAATGAAGAAAATTCAATAGAAGATAATGAGGGATCTAATGAGGAAGAGGAAGACGTTGACTCAATAACACTAGAAGCAAGAATTGTAGCATCTAGAATAAAGGAACTTATGTTACCGGAGAATAAGGATAAAGTATTTAAGGTATTAGATAAAGAAACAGGAGAATATAGAGAATTAAAATATAAGGATATAGTTATATTATTAAGAGCAACTAGAAATTGGTCAGAAATATTCTTAGAAGAACTAGGGTCTTTTGGAATACCTGTATATGCTGATACTGGTAGTGGATATTTTGAGACTATAGAAATAAGAACTATAATGTCACTATTAAAAGTTATAGATAATCCTATGCAGGATGTTCCTATGATTTCTATATTAAGATCTCCTATTGTTGGATTTTCTGCTGAAGAATTAGGTGATATAAGATTAATAAGTAAAGATAAATACTTCTATGAAATTATAAAAGAAGTAACTGAAGATATACATGAAGTTAATGAGCAACTTAAAAATAAATGTAAAATATTTATTGAAAGTCTTAAAAAGTGGAGAAGAAAGTCAATATATACTCCTATAGATGAGTTTATTTGGTATTTATATATGGATACAGCTTATTATGGATATGTAGGTGCAATGCCGAATGGTAAGCTAAGACAAGCAAATTTAAAGATTCTATTCCAAAGAGCTAAGCAATTTGAGAATACTAGCTTTAAAGGATTATTTAACTTTATTAATTTTGTTAATAAGTTAAGAAATTCTTCAGGGGATATGGGTAGTGCTAAAGTCCTTGGAGAAAATGAAGATGTAGTTAGAATAATGAGTATTCATAAAAGTAAGGGACTTGAGTTTCCAGTAGTATTCACTTCAGGATTTGGAAAGCAATTTAACCTTATGGATTTAAATAAATCAATACTATATCATGATGATTTAGGTTTCGGTCCAGATTATGTAGATTTAGAGAGAAGAAATTCTTATAGTACTCTAGCAAAGGAAGCAATAAAGAAAAAGATTTTATATGAAACACTTTCAGAGGAAATGAGAATATTATATGTTGCCTTTACTAGAGCTAAAGAAAAATTAATAATAACTGGAGCAGTTAAAGACTTAGAAAGATCAATTAATAAATGGATGACTGCGGCTGCCTTAGATAATGATATTATTCCTGCTTCAGAAGTACTGAAAGGTAAAAACTATTTAGACTGGGTTGGAATGGCTTTATGTAAACATAAGGATGGAGAAGAATTAAGAAATGTTCTTGGAAATAAGAGTAGCTTAATAATTAATGATGAATCCATATGGAAAGTGAATTTGTGGACTAAAAACAAATTAACTGTGGATAAAGATGAAGTGGCTGTTGATGAAAACTCAGAAGATGAGTTATTCATTAATTCTCGTATAGATTATATTGATAAAGAAATTGAAAGAAGGTTAGGTTATAACTATAAATATAGCTTAGCAGGAGGATTGCCTAGTAATGTTTCTGTATCTGATTTAAAGAGGGCCTTATATGAGCATGAGGATGATAATATAATGACAGTAAATATATTTAAGGATAAGGAAGTATTAAAGCCTAAGTTCCTTCAAGAAAAAATAGGATTATCAGCTTCTGAGAGAGGTACAGTAGTTCACTTTGTAATGCAGAGGTTAGATTTAAGTAAGGTATCTACTAAAGAAGAAATAGATAATCAAATATATGAAATGAATGAATCTAAATTACTTTCAGAAGAGGAAGTTAAAGTGATAGAAAAAGTTAATTTCTTAGGATTCTTTAATAGTAGGCTTGGTAACAGAATGCTATCAGCTTTTAAATCAGGCAGTTTAGTAAAAAGAGAATTAGCCTTTTATACTGAAATAAGTAGTTTAAATGTGGATAACTCATTACCAAAGGAAATCTATGAAAATGAAAAGGTAAGACTTCAAGGGATAATAGACTGTATATTTGAAGAAGAAGACGGAATAGTTTTATTAGACTATAAGACAGACTATGTGGAATTTGGAAATGAAGATAAAGTAATTGATAAGTATAGAGTCCAACTTAAATATTATAAAGAAGCAGTTGAAAAAATAACTGGTAAGAAGGTTAAAGAAAGTTATCTATATCTATTTGGTATAGGTAAGGAAGTTTTATTATAATTTTAATGGGGCTGTTTATACAACAGCCCCATTAAAGTTTTTATCTAGTAATTATTGATATTTTTTAATTATAAAATGCAAATTCTCTAAGGTTATTAAAGGAGTTTTTTTTAGTTCATTAAGAAATTTTTTATTAATCTTTAATTAGTTATTTCTAATTTTACATTGTGTAATATCCTACTTATTCATTAAGAAATTTTTAGCCAAAGTTAATAGTTTTTCTTTTGAATTTAAATCAGGATTTTCTAAAACTATATTTAAGAGATGGTTTAAAACATCACCTAATAGTTTACCTGGTTTTAAATTAAGATTAGATATTAAATCCCCACCAGAAATATTTAAGTCTTTTATAGTTAATGGTTCGTTGTTATTAATTATTTCATTAACTAAGGTCTCAGTATATCTTACTTTTTCTAAAAATACTCTTGGATTATCTAGAGAGTTTATATCAGCTTTTTGAAGAGCAAATAATAAGTTTATATTATCAACTCCAATTTCATTTAATAGTATTTTTACTTCGTATTTAGTTGGCATTACAGTAGCATTTAATACTAGATGATGTTCTATAAGTTTTGATATTACTTTAATAGTGTTATTATCAAATCTCAACCTAGATAATATTTTTTTCACCATTATTGAACCTTCCAGACAATGTCTAGGAAAGCCGTAGAATGTTCCATTATTAAGCGGAGTTAAAGTATTCAGCTTACCTACATCATGGAAAAGAGCAGATAATCTTAATAATAAATCATTTTCTGTATTATCTACAACTTTTAAAGTATGAGTAAAAACATTTCTATTATGATTAGTGCACTTAGGTGAAAAATTATATAATGCATTGATTTCAGGTAATATAACTTCTAGTAATTTCGTATCTCTTAAAATTTCTAATCCTTTAGATGGATTTTCTGAAATTAATATCTTACATAGTTCATCTCTTATTCTTTCCGAACTTATATTTCCAATTAATTTATAATTACTCTTAATTGCAGTATAAGTATTTTCCTCTATATCAAAGTTTAGCTGACAGCTAAATCTAACTGCTCTAAGCATTCTTAATGCATCTTCTTTAAAGCGTTTATCAGCATCTCCTACACATCTTATAATTTTACTTTTAATATCATCAGTTCCATTAAAGTAATCAATAATTCCTATCTTTTCGTTATATGCTAAGGCGTTTATTGTGAAATCTCTTCGAGATAAATCTTCTTTAATATCTGTTACGAAATCTACAGAAGAAGGGCGTCTATTATCTATATATTTTCCTTCTGTTCTATAAGTTGTAACTTCATAAGGTTCATTGCTTATAAGTACGGTAACAGTACCATGCTTTAATCCAGTAGGTATTGTTTTATTAAATAAAGATATAGTTATTTCAGGTTTAGCAGAAGTAGTTATATCGTAATCCTTAGGTAGATTCCCTAATAATATATCTCTAACACATCCACCTACCATAAAGGCTTCAAAATTATTTTTATAGAAAGTATCAATAATAAGTTTAACTTCCTTTGGAGTATTTATATTCATTGTTTATCCTACCTTTAAAAAATATATATATGTTTCAATAAATAATCTACATCTTGAGTAATTATTTTATCTTTAGTGAAAAATAGTTTTGAAAGTAAATTACATCAATTGAAAGCATATATTTTTTAATTTTTATATAAGTTGTTTGTGTAATTTCCTAACTAAAATATTTTGAGTATAAAATATAACTGAATAAAATGCAAAAACTTTATTACAACTTATATATAAATAAATGATACCATAAAATAAAATTAGTCAAAAGTTTCTAGAAATTAATATGATATAATATTCATTAAAGTATAAATAGGGGGAAATAGATATGAAAAAGAAGAAGATTATAATTTCAATAACAGTTATTTTATCAGTTTTATTCTTACTTTTTCTTAGTAATTCTATGTATAAATCTAATAAAGAAAAGTTAAAAATAGAAACTGTACAAAATCTTATAATAAATGGAGATTATGAAGAAGCTTTAGAAAAAATAAATGAAGATAAAGACAATGAAGTCTTAATTTCTTATAAGAACATAATTGAAGACTTTTTACACTTAAGAGATTATGAGGATATTGAAAATAAGAAGGAAGTACTAGAAATCTTTAAAGAAAAGTATAAAGATGATATAACAGGTGATATTTTTGAAAGTTTAAATAAAAATATTTCAGAAGTAGAGAATAGTATTAGTAATTACTATAAGGAAATTACTAGTGAAAAAGAGAAAATTAATAAAGCTATAGAAGAGGATATAGATATTGTAGGAGATTTAATTAAATCTTTTAAGGAGAAATATCCTAAAGAAGATATTACTGAAATAGAAGATACATATAATAAAAAATTAGAAGAAATAAATAATAGTATTGAACATAATAATAGTGATGTTACATCAGAAAATAGCAGTTCACCTAATAATACGTCAAATAGTAATAGTAATAATGGAGTAGTGGGAATAGGCAGTACAAATGCAGCTAAAAATTCAAGTCAAATTGTAACTGTAGTAAGTACTGGTGGATCATATGGGGAGTTAGTATTTTGGGAAAAAGATAATCAAGGCAACTGGGGAGAAATAGATAGGGTATCAGCTAGGTTAGGGCAAAATGGATTAAAAAGTGCTAGTGAAGTCTATGAAATGGATAAATGTACACCTACAGGGATTTATACTTTAACAGAAGCTTTTGGAATTAATTCTAATCCAGGAAGTGGAGTTACATATAGGCAACTTGATGGAACAGAGTATTGGGTTGATGATGAAAATTCTCAATATTATAATACTATGCAATTTGGTGATCCTAATGGAAGATGGTCATCAGCAGAGAAGCTTACAGATTATCCTGGATATTATAATTATTCCTTAGTAATTGATTATAATAGATGGCCTGTAGTTCCAGGTAAAAGTTCTGCAATATTTATACATTGTGATATGGGTATATATACTTATGGATGCGTAGCAATTCCACAACAAAATTTAGTCAATCTATTAAAAAGATTAGATCCAGCTAAAAATCCAGTAGTTATTTTAGATTTTAGTTATGATAGTATCTATAGTAATTATTAATATAAGATGAATTAATTAGAAGTTTAAGAGAATTAGAAGTTTAAAATAATTATATATAAGTATTTTAATAAAGGGTCTGTTGTACAATGTAAAATACAACAGACCTTTAATTTTTAAATTAATTTATTATAACCTTTGTATCATCGTCTATATTATCATATATCCATTTAGAGTCCTCGACTTCAAGTCTTATACAACCGTGAGAGGCAGGTTCGCCAAGTGTATAATCTACTATTTCACTTTGATCTTCGTTAAATGGAAGTGAGTGAAATAAGTAATCACCCATAAATTGAACCCAGTACTTTCCACCTTGCTCATAATCAGGGGAATAAAACCAATCGCCCCTACCGGTTACAGAAAAGATACCTTTAGGGGTCTCCTCTCCTTCTATTCCAGTTGAACTAGAGAATTCTTTTAGTAGAGACCAATTATTTTGCTCGCCACTATAGACATAAGTCATCTGCTTATTTAAGTTTAAGTAAATTAAATAAGGGGTTTTGCTAGATATAGATAAGGTATTTATATTGCTAGGTGTTATTTCTTGGAGTATGGCATTTGAAGTATACTCTGAATCCTCACCTTGATATTCTTCTCTAAATTGCCTTATTGAATTAATTTTATTATCAATTTCAGTTATATCATCTTTAGTTAATTTACTTTCATCATAATCAGATAATATTTCTAAAGCTTTAGTGTAATATTTGTTAGCAACTAATTCTTCAACACTATCTAATAAGTAATCCTTATAATTTGAATAATAATCATTAATATAATCCTGGGCCATTTCATAGTCTTTAGGAGTATCCTTTGATACTAAATTAAAATAGGAAATAGCAGTATTATAATCTTTAGAACTAAAGGCTGATATTCCTAAATTTAAATAGCTATTTTCATTTTGATTGCTATTAGTTTTAGGGGGGTTATATTCTTCTGGGGAGTTTGTATTAGCTACAGCTGTATTTTTGGGGGATTCTAAAGCTGAAATTAACTTATTTAATGAATCTCCAAGAATATTATAACTATCGACTTCCTTTAGTACTTCTAATGCATTAGCATTATTAATTTCGTTATTAGATAAAGCTATCAGTACTTTATTCACTACATCGGTAAAATAATTTTCTAAATCAGTATTTAGCTTATTTTTAGAGATTAATAGCAATTTACTATCTAATAAAGATTTAGCATTTGAGTAATCTTTATTATTAAAGGATAAATAGAACTTAGAAGTTATTTCTCTATAGTTTGAATTAATATATATATTAGTTGTAAATCCTAATAACATGACGAAAATAATAAGTGACATTAATTTAAATATAGAGAATTTTCCCTCCATACTCTTATTGATTTTAAACATAAATGCTCCTCCTTGACTTATATTATAATCATTAACCAAATTCACAAAAAATAAACTAATTCATAGAAAATTTAAAAATTAGCTTTATTTATAAAACTTATTTTCTATGATAGAATAGGTAGTAATTACTAAAATAGAAGGAGTTATAAATATGAAGGATAGAATAGGCTTCTTTAATAAAATTATAATTAGTGTAGCCAATGTAAAGAGATATAAAGAGTTAATAAATGAAAAGTTATCAAGAGCTATAATATATTCAATACTTTTTTCACTTATAATAGGTTCTGTTATTGGTGGGTTAAGCTATGTTGCCATTGGATCTATGCAAAAAAGTATAGAAAATGTAATGTCTACAGATGAGCTTAAGTTTACTTTAGAAAATGGGATTTTAGATTTTGAAAATTCACCATTTAAATACGAAGAAGGTCAAAATATAATTTACGTAGATACTAGCCTATCATTAAGCGAAGTTAATGAAATTAGAAAAATAGTTGTACATAAGGATTCCTCAGTATCATTTTTAAAAGATGGTATCTCATATAGAACTAATGGAGAAGAATATAACTTTAAATATACAGAAATAAACTTAGAAGGTAAGATTGATAATAATGATATTATAAGTTCACTTGGTATTATTAGTATTATTAAATATATAGCGTTTATATTTAGTATATTAATAACTTATTTTAACTTTATGTTCAATGCTTTTATATTATCAATTCTTGGAGTTATCTTAAATAAAATAAATTATTTAAATTTAGGATATGGTGATATATTCAAGATATGTATTTATGCAACGACACTTTCAACAATTTTAGGTTTATTTGTAAATCTAGGTGCATTTTCTATACTTGTATCTGGAACTTATTTAACATTAACAATTAACAATTTAAGAAGTGAAACGCCATTATAATAAGATTAAGACTTTTAAGAATATCAAATATATAGGTATTCTTAAAGGTCTTTTTGTATATTTGAATAAATAAATATATAATAATAGCAAAAATATCATAAAAACATATAAAAAAATTGGAAAAAACTACAAAATATGTTGTTAGAAAAATGTGCATATGGTAAACTTATAATAAGGGTAAAAAATGCAAAGGCTGGTATGAAAGGAATTATAGGAATGATTAACAATGGATTTATTGATGGGGAATTGTTACTTAATAAAGATAATTTAAATGATTTTTTTTCAGAAAAAGATAATAGCCTTACAGATGATGAGTTAATGATGGTCATAACTGAATTAATAAATAAAAGTAGTAGACAAGAAAATTTTTTATTAAATATCTCACATGACTTAAGAGGACACTTAAATGTTATCTTAAGTATAATGCAATGCATAGATTATGGAAGAGTATCTATAAATGATGAAAAGATATTAGAATATATGAAGATGGTTAGAAGAAATAGCTTAAAAATGCTGAAACTTATAAATAATCTTATAGACACTACAAAGTTTGAAAATAATTATTATGTTTTAAATATGAAAAATATAGATGTTATTTCAATGATAGAAAGCACAATAAATTGTATAGATAAATATGCAAAGCAAAAAAATATTCAGTTAACTTTCGATACTAATGAGGAACAATGTATAATGGCAGTGGATCCAGAAGTGTTAGATAGGATAATTATGAATTTACTATCTAATGCAATAAAATTTTCATACAGTAATTCAGATATATATATAGATATTAATGTTTTAAAAGAATCACTATCAATATCTATAAAAGATGAGGGCCCTGGAATATCAAAGGAAAATCAGGGGAAAATATTTAGCAGATTTTATCAAATATCAAATGATAATAATAGGGAATCTTCCGGAAGCGGTATAGGACTTGATTTAGTAAATTATCTTGTTAAGTCTATGGGTGGAGATATAGCATTAAATAGTGAAGAAAATAAGGGATGTGAGTTTATAGTTACATTTCCAATAGCCTTCGTTGAAGAAAAAGAGGACTATTGTATAAGAGATGCTGGAAATAAAATTCAAATGTTAGAAGTAGAATTTTCAGATTTATATAATAACTAGTATCTTTAGTTAATAAAGATAAGTTACTTGATTTATTTATGGACTTATGATAATATAGTTTTGTTAAAATTTTATATGCGGTGGTAGCTCAGTTGGATAGAGTAGCTGGCTACGAACCAGTTGGTCGGGGGTTCGAATCCTCTCCGCCGTACCATGGAAACCTTGTAAATACTAAGTTTACAAGGTTTTTTTATTTTACTTAAAATCAGTTATTTTATGAGTTTTGCCCTTTATAGCTTTCATACGTTAAAAAATGAACATTCATATAAAGAAATAATAAAAAAGTGTTGAATTAATTACAGAAAGGCGTATAATATTTGTTGGATTTACGAAAATATTCGAGATGGGGGTTATCGAATTAATATGTTAAAAAACAAATATGACGTAATTATTGTAGGTGCGGGGCCAAGTGGAATATTTACTGCTTATGAACTTACAAAGATTAGTCCAGAAAAGAAAGTTCTAATTATTGAAAAGGGGAGATCTGTTCACAAAAGGTATTGTCCTATACCAAAGCTTAATAAATGTGTTAAGTGTAAGCCTTACTGTAACATAACTACAGGGTTTGCAGGAGCAGGAGCATTTTCAGATGCTAAATTATCTTTATATGATAAGGATACTGAAGAAGTACTTGTTGGGGGGAATCTTCCAGAGGTAATAGGGCATCAGAAAACAAAAGATTTAATAGATTACTGTGATACTATTTATCTAGAATTTGGTGGAGAAAAAAATATCGCAGGTGTAGAGCATAAGGATGAAATTAAGAAAATTAAAGATAGAGCAAAAGAAGAGAATATTAATTTAGTAGATATTCCAATTAGACATCTTGGAACTGAGAAGTCTAGAGAATTATATGGGAAATTAGAAGATTATTTAATTGCTAATGGAGTAGAGATAATTTTCGGGAATATGGTTAAGGATATAATAATAGAAAATGGTAAAGCTAAAGGTGTTATAGCAGAAGATAAGGCTTACTATGGAGATAAAATTATAGTTTCTGTAGGTAGAAATGGAGCAGATTTCTTATCAGATTTATGTGATAAACATAATATTGAAAAAGAGGTTGGAGTTGTAGATATTGGTGTAAGATTTGAAATGAAGTCAGAAGGCGATATTAAGAAGGTAAATGAACTAATGTATGAAGGAAAGTTTATTTCAAATGTAGCTCCTTTTGATGATAAGGTAAGAACTTTCTGTCAAAATCCAGATGGGTTTGTTGCTGCAGAAGTATATGATAATGGTGTCTCATTAGCTAATGGACATGCTTATAAGGAGAAGAAAAGTATAAATACTAACTTTGCTATTCTGTCATCACATAAGTTTACAGAACCGTTTAAAAAGCCAATAGAATATGCTAATAAAATAGCAGAAATAACTAATTTATTATCTAATGGAGATGTTGTAGTTCAAAGGTTTGGTGATATACTAAATGGAAAAAGAACTTGGCAAGAGGAACTTGATAATAATTCAGTAGAAGCAACTTTAAAAACTGCAATGCCTGGAGATATAACATTAGGACTTCCATATAGAACAATGACTAATATTATTAATTTTATATTAGAAATGGACAAGGTAGTAAAAGGATTTGCTAACCCAGATAACTTACTATATGGACCAGAAATTAAGTTCTATTCAAATGCAGTAAAGTTAAGTGAAAAATTAGAAACAAATATAAAAAATCTATATGCAATAGGGGATGGAGCTGGCCTTACTAGAGGGCTTATGATGGCTTCAAGCTCAGGAGTATATTTAGCAAGAAATTTATATAACTAAGATAAAAATATATGATGATTTGTAGATAAATCATTTAATAATAAGTAATTTTAAAGTTTAAGTTGTTCTCTAGAAAATAATTAATTTTCTAGAGAACAGCTTTATTTTTTTATCATAATGGTAAAAATTTAGGCCTCTTAAAAATATATAAAAAAATATATGCTGGGAATAATAAAATTAAAAATAAAAAAGAAAAAGGATAAAATTATGAAAATAGATTTACTTGTTAATCAGATAGATAATCATAACGAGGCAAATATTTTAGCAACAAAAAAATATAGTCCAAGAGAAGTGATACTTATATATAGAAAAGAAGATAAAGAAAAATTAAAATCTCTTATAGATTATTATAAGAATAATTTTAATGAAATTACTTTGAAAGACATAAATATAGAAGAGGGGAATATAGAACTATTAGAAAATCTAATAAGCAATAATGAAAATAAAGAAATGTTAGTTAATTTAACAGGTGGAAGTAGAATTAATTCCTTACTATTACTAAATATAATAAAAGAAAAGGATATTAAATCTGTTTATTTAGATATAAAAAATAGATATATTTATACCTTTCATAGGGGAGTAAATATAGATAAAGAGGATTTTGAGGATATGGAGTTAAATACTATTCTAAAAGCTTCAGGGGGGGAATTTATAAATGATAGTACTGATTTTTCTAAGAAAGAGGACTTGAGATTATTTACAAAAACCATATATAAAAATCTTGAACTTTGGCATAAACATAAGCAGAAGTTATATGACAGTGATATTTTCACTCATGATATTAACAATCCAAAGAGTATAAAAATAAAATCAAGTTTGTTTAATAAGGATGAAAAGGAATTATTAAGAAGTATTTTAATAAAGCTTAAAAATATGAAGGAAATACACTTTGTAGAAGATAAGGATGAAATTAATATAGAGTTCAAGAATGATTATTTAAAATCCTTTATTTTTAAAAGTGGAACATGGCTAGAAATTGCAACAAATAATATGATAAAGGAAATTAAAGAAATAGATGAAGTTAAAAGTGGAGTTATGTTTTTATGGAATGATAAAAGTAAGGTAGTGAGAAATGAAGTAGATGTAATAGCTATAAAAGACTCTATACCTATATGCATTTCATGTAAAGATAGTGATAAGTATAATGAAGATACTTTAAATGAATTAGAAGTATATAGTAAACAGATAGGAGGTGATAACTCCTATAAGGTATTAGTTGCAACTAAGGAACCAATAAAACTATCTGTTAAGGAAAGAGCAAAAGAAATGAATATTAATATTATTATTTTTGATGGAGATGAAGAAAAATTCAAAAAAAGTATTAAAAGCATAATCTTTAAAAGTTAATTTTAATTTTCAAATTTTGAAATTGTTTACTATTTTATGTAAGTATAATAGAGTTATAAGTTAAATAAAATAAAGAAATTAGGGGGGAGTTTATATGGAAAAGAAACCTTTAAAGATTGTTACAATAGGTGGAGGATCAAGTTATACACCTGAGTTAGTAGAAGGATTAATAAAAAGATATGATGAAATGCCAGTAAGCGATTATTGGTTAGTAGATATTGAAGAGGGTAAAGAAAAGTTAGAAATAGTAGGAGCACTTGCTAAAAGAATGGTTGAAAAAGCTGGAGTTCCTATGAATATACATTTAACATTAGATAGAAGAGAAGCATTAAAAGATGCCGATTTTGTTACTACTCAATTAAGAGTTGGATTATTAAAATCTAGACGTAAGGATGAGAGAATTCCTTTAAGTCATGGGTTCTTAGGCCAAGAAACTAATGGAGCTGGTGGCTTATTTAAAGCTTTAAGAACAGTTCCAGTAATATTAGATATAGCTAAGGATATTCAAGAACTATGTCCAAATGCTTGGTTAATTAACTTCACAAATCCAGCAGGAATAGTAACAGAAGCATTATTAAGATATGGAGTTCATAAGAAGGTAATTGGAGTATGTAATGTTCCAATAGGATTACAATTCTCATTTGCAGATATATTAGGAGCAGATAGGGATAAGATAACAGTAGATTTTGCTGGATTAAACCATATGGTTTATGCTGAAAGAATCTATAATGATGGAAAAGATGTTACAGCAGAAATTATTGATAGGTTAACTGCTCCAGATGCTAAGAGTCAAACAATGGCGAATATCAAGGATTTAGACTGGGATGTTGCTACAATAAGAGCATTTGGAATAATACCTTGTCCATATCATAGATATTACTATAAGACTAAGGACATGCTTAATGATGAGTTAGAAGAATTCAAGAAGGGCAGAACTAGAGCTGAAGTAGTAATGGATGTTGAAAAGAAATTATTTGAAATGTATAAAGACGTTGATTTAAAAGAAAAGCCAGAAGAATTATCTAAGCGTGGTGGAGCACACTATTCAGATGTTGCTTGTAATGTAATCAACGGTATTTATAATGATAAAAACACTATAATTGCAGTAAATACAAGAAATAATGGAACTTTAAAGCAATTTGAAGATGAGTCAGCAGTTGAAGTAAGTTGTTATATTGGAAAGAATGGTCCAGTGCCAGTAGAAACTGTTACTGATTTACCAGTATTTGCTCAAGGATTAGTTGGTCAAATTAAATCATTTGAAAGATTAGCAGCTGAAGCAGCTTACACAGGAGATTATAACACTGCATTATTAGCAATGGTAACTAATCCATTAGTAGCTGATGATGTAAGAGGTAGAAAGTTATTAAATGAAATGTTAGTTGCTAACAAAGAACATTTACCACAATTTAAAAATATTATAGAAAAGATAGAAGCTATAGAAAGAGCTGAATTCTAAAATTATTAAAAAGCCCTTAATTTATAGCTTATCTTAAGGATGAGCTATAAATTTAAATAAATTTACCCTTGAAAAAATTGTGAACTACAAAAGAACTAAACAAAAGATAATTTAATAATTAATATAGCGAAATATTAACCTCTTTAATTTTATGTAACTAATTAAAGTTAATATTTCGCTATATTTTTATATATTCTTATATAGAATCCCATATCGTAAATAAATATACTCAATTAAGAAGCTTAAATCATGGGTATGAGCTTGAATATATTCAGTAGTAGCTTCTCGCTTTGGTAAATAAATTATGTAATTGCTTCTCTTAGTATACTTTGGGTTTTCTTGTTCAGTAATAACTACTAAGGTAGCAGAACTAGCCTCAATTTTCTTCCAAAGCCTTTCATGATAAATAGTAAATCTTCCAGTTGGAGATATTAATATTGCAAGAGAAGAGTCATCCATTTCTGCTGCAAGTTTTTCTTGTTCTTGTACATCATTTGCATGATATATTAATTTAGATAATCTAGCTAATTTATTTTGGAGGTTTTGAGCCATAAGTTGAGAGTATAGAGTACCAAAAATATATACATTTTTAGAACTATATATAAGTTCAATAATGCTATCAATTAATTTTAAGTCTACAGTATTATTAAATGAATTTATTTCATCAGCAATCTCATTAGACATATTATTTAATAAATCTTCTCTATCAATATCATAGTTAATTGCTCTTGGCCTTATAAGGCTTTGATTATAATTATTAATATTAATCTTCATATTTTCTTTAAATTCTATAAAGCTTGAATAGCCAAGTTTATGGCAAAATCTAGTTATAGCAGCTGGAGAAGTATAGCATAAATCAGCTAATTTATTTATGGACATATTAGGTATAATACGTACATTTCTAAGCAATGTAATAGCTATACTATGATTGATATCATTTGATTTGCTACTATTTAAAAATAATAATAATCTGTAAATTAAATCCCCCATAAAAACTCACTCCTTACTATAGATTATATAGTGTAATTATATCTACATTAAGTTATTTTTTCTTACCAATTACTTCTCCTAATAATACCATAGATTCATATCCAAGGTTTGATTGTTCTATTATATCTTTGTCAATTTCTATAGCATCTTTTTTAAATACAAGAATAGTTGTAGAACCTCCAAATTTGAAATAACCCTTTTCCTCTCCTCTAGATACTTTCTTATTTTCCTTATAACTTTGAATAATTGTACCAACACAAGTTGCACCAACTTCAATATGAAGAATATCACCAAAGTTTTCTGATTTAAATTGGCACCATTCTCTTTTATTTTGGCAGTATAGTTTAGGAATTCTCTCTAAGGCTACAGGATTTACGGAATAGTAGTTACCTTTAATAAAGTGATTTTCTAAAGGAATCCCATCATCAACAAAATGGAATCTATGATAATCAGTAGGACATAGTCTTAGAACTAAGCAAGTTCCCCCTTCATATTCTTTAGCAATATCTTTATTTGCAAGCAATTCTTCTAAACTATAATTAATACCCTTAACTTGGATTAGTTTATTTATAGAAATATTTTCATAAGCAAATAATCTACCATCGCCAGGAGACATAAGCAAATTATTATCGCTAGGAATAGGTCTAGAATCAGATTTTAAAGTTCTAATAAAAAAGTCATTAAAACTAGAAAAACTATCAATTGAATTCATACTTATATCCATATCTATATTAAAGGAATCAATAAACTTCTTAATCTTCTTTTTACTTAAAGGTGAATCACAGAAAGTACCATAAAGCTTTGAAAATACTTTTTTCTTTATAAAAAGTTCAGTAAAGCTCTTTCCAATAGGAGATTCATAAGACCATTTTATATAATTTTCTCCTGCAACTTTTTCTATTTCATAGTTTTTAGTTTTTCTATTATATATGCGTATCATTTGAAACCTCTTATTCTTATTTTTTTATAGTATATATGTGTAAATTAATAATCTATATAGTTATTATTTTATAAAATCATAACTTAATAGAATTAATTAAGCAAAATATCAAAATTGAAACTGTATATAAACTTTAACTTTTTATATAAGCTATACAAGAATTATCATTATTTAAACAGAAATATAATAAATATAAATCAATGTAAAATACTATTACAACTCTTATATTATATTATCATAAAATACAAATAAAAATCCTTTTATTTATTAATTTTGCTTTACTTATTATAAATTATACAAGATAATTAATATGTCTGATTAATACATTTATGGGGGGGATTATCATGGAAAGTTTTGTGGAATTAATAACGCCATTAGCAATACATAGTTTAGAAGCTATGGGGATAATAATTATTATAATTGGATCAATTAAAGGCTTTTATAAGTTTATTTTAAACATAATTACTAGAAATGATTATCCTATTAAAGTTGAATTTGCTCAATCTTTAACTTTAGCATTAGAGTTTAAATTAGGAGCAGAGATATTAAAGACAGTAATAGTAAGATCTTTAGATGAAATGTACATATTAGCAGCAATAATTGTATTAAGAGCTATTTTAGCTTTTGTAATACATTGGGAAATGAAAGCAGATCTACAAAATGGACATTAAAATACGAATTAAAAGTAGGCATTAGAAGATAATGTCTATTTTATTATAATTTTAACTGAAGGATAGTAATTATTGATAAATTATAGTACAATAATTTTGTTAATAATGTAACAATTATTATACTCTTTAAAAAGTAATATAGGAGGCAAAAATGATTAAAGTAACTATAAATGGAAAAGAAGTTTTAGTAAATAATGAGGATAACTTATTAAAAGCTGCAAAAAGTAATGGAATAGACATTCCAGCATTATGCTTTTTAGAGGACTGTGGAAATGTAGGCCAATGTGGAGTGTGCCTTGTTGAAATAGAAGGTCAAGATGATTTAGTTAAAGCTTGTTGTGTAACTCCTGAAGAAGGAATGGTTATTAATACAAATACTGAAAGAGTTCAAGAAGCTGTTAAAGCTACAGTTGCAAGTTTATTAGATAAGCATGAATTTAAGTGCGGGCCATGTAAAAGAAGAGAAAATTGTGAGTTTCTAAAACTAGTTATTAAAACTAGGGCTAAGGCTACTAAACCTTTTGTTGTTGCAGATAAATCAGAGTATGTTGATGATAGAAGTAAATCTATTGTAATAGATAGAACAAAATGTGTTACTTGTGGAAGATGTGTTGCAGCTTGTAAGACTAAGACTGGCACAGAATCTATTAAATTTATTGAAGTAGATGGAGAGAAAATAATTGGACCTGAAAACTTAAAATGTTTTGATGATACTAATTGCTTACTATGTGGGCAATGCGTAGCTGCATGTCCAGTTGATGCTTTATCTGAAAAATCTCATATGGATAGAGTTAAGGATGCATTAGAAGATGAAGAAAAGCATGTTATAGTTGCTATGGCACCTTCAGTAAGAACTGCTATGGGAGAACTATTTAAGATGGGTTACGGGGTAGACGTAACAGGAAAAACATATACTGCTTTAAGACAATTAGGATTTGATAAGATATTTGATATAAACTTTGGAGCAGATATGACAATAATGGAAGAAGCTACTGAGTTAATTGAAAGAATTAAGGCTGATGGACCATTCCCTATGTTTACATCTTGTTGTCCAGCATGGGTAAGACAAGTAGAAAATTACTATCCAAATCTTTTAGGAAACTTATCTACTGCTAAGTCTCCTCAACAGATATTTGGAGCAGCTAGTAAAACTTATTACCCAATAATATCAGACATAGATCCAAAGAATGTATTCACTGTAACTATAATGCCATGTACTGCTAAAAAATATGAAGCAGATAGAGCTGAAATGGAGAACAATGGATTAAGAAACATAGATGCTGTAATAACTACTAGAGAATTAGCTAAGATGATTAAGGATGCAAAGATTGATTTTGCAAAGCTTGAAGATAGTGAAGCTGATCCAGCTATGGGAGAATATACTGGAGCAGGTGCTATATTCGGAGCTACTGGTGGAGTTATGGAAGCTGCACTAAGAACAGCTAAGGATTTCGTAGAAGGAAAAGACTTAGAAAATATAGAATATGAGCAAGTAAGAGGATTAGCTGGAATTAAAGAAGCTACAGTAGAAATAGGTGGAGAAAACTATAATGTAGCTGTAATTAACGGTTCATCAAGTTTATTTGATTTTATAAATAGTGGAAAAATAGAAGAGAAGAAGTATCACTTTATTGAAGTAATGGCTTGCCCTGGTGGATGTGTAAATGGTGGAGGACAACCTCATGTAAATCCATCAGATAGATTAACTATGGATATTAGAAGCGTTAGAGCATCAGTATTATATAATCAAGATAAGAATTTAAAAAAGAGAAAATCTCACGAAAATGGTGCTTTAAATAAGATGTATGATACTTACATGGGTGAACCAGGTCATGGTAAGGCTCATGAATTACTTCATATGAGTTATAAAAAATAATAAATTTAAAGCTAAAATTTAATATATTTATAGTGAAAAATAAAGTGTGAAGTATAATGTTATATTTCACACTTTTTATTTTAGCTATTTAAGCCAATGGCTTGGTTTAGTTATGTTAAGTGGTAGTTTAGTGTTCTTATCACCCTTAGCTGAATTAATTTGTGATTGAGTAAGAAATATACTTCTGCTAAGATCAGCACCACTGAAATCAGAATCACGTAAATCAGCACCAATAAAGTCAGCTCCAGTTAGATTCATACCTTTAAGGTTTGCTGCTATAAGAAATGCTCCTCTAAGGTCAGCTCCTCTTAGATCAAGTTTTCTAAGATCTTTACCCAAATAAGATTTTGATTTAGGTATATTATCTGATTTTGATGAATTTCTACGAATCATATCACTAGTTTTTCTAAGAAAAACATTAACCTTATCTCTATGGTTATCAATATTAATTTGTAAGAGTGAGTCTGCATCTAATAATGTTAAGTTATTAGTGGAATCTATTAATTCTTTAATTTCCTTTTTCGAAGTTAAATCCTTTTGTAAATTAAAAGCTTCATTAAGATACCATAGCATTTCATGAAGTTGTCTCATTACATAAAATGATTCAAACATTTTTTTGCTATGCTCAGAATTACCCTTCCAGTCATCACCATTAAATGTGATTTGTGAAATTTTTTGACCAGCACCAAAACAATCATAACTAATACATCCCTTTAAGCCATTGGTATAAAGGTTATTATGAACAGAGCATTTAAAATCACTTTTTAAGTTTATGCAAGGCTTACCAGCATCTTTATTATGGGGAAACCCATCTGACTTTGAGAAGTAAAGTGATACACAGCATAGTCCAAAGCACTTTTCACAATCTATTTTTAAACTTTCAATATAATCATTTCTGTTGTTCATATTTATTTACTCCATAGTTTTATTTTTAGTCTTTTTATATACAATATAAGTTAGAATTAAGGATATAGGTAGAGATAAAGATATATTAGAGCTAAAGGTCCTTATATAGTATTCTCTTAATTTATCAACTATTGTTACTCCCTCAATCCAGTCAATGATAACAAATAAGTTAGAATTTAAGTAACCTATAATTAGGTATGAGATAATAAGAGAAAAGATAAATGTAAAAATCACCTTTTTACTAACCATAAAAATCTCCTTCTTAAATTTACTAGTATAGTTTAATTATATATTAGTATGGATAAAAATTACATATTTGCTTGCTTGAATGAGTTAATTTTATATATTAAAAATATTATCCTAATTATTATGTTATAATCTTTTAGGAATAATTATTGGGAGAGTGGAATTTAATGAAGTATTTAGCTTGCGATCTAGACGGAACATTATTAAATGAAAACCATGGTATTAATGATGGAAATATAAAGGGTATTATTGAATTTAAGGAAGCAGGAAATAAATTTATTATTTCAACAGGAAGAAGTTTATCTTCAATATATGATTTATTTAGTAAATATCCAGAAATAGAATATGATTATATAGTAGCTTGTAATGGAGCTATAGTTTTAGATAAGGATAGAAATATAATACATAGTAAGTTCATAGGAAGTGAAGTAGCAGAAGACATATTTAAGGAATTTTTAGATAATGAAGATGTATGTGTGCATTTTGAATCTGAAGGGGAGCACTACCTAGTAGATTCTAATATACCTAACTTAGAAGATGTACCTGAAGACATGAGGGGACTATATAGTCATTTTAAAGATAGAGTTTCTATAGAAGATTTATTTAAGGATATCAATGAAAGAAGTTACTCAATAATAAGTTTATTTTCTAAAAGTGGAGATAGAAATGTTGCAGAAGAGGCAAAAAATAAACTGTTGAAAAGTTTAGGAGAGGATCTAGAGGCCTTTAGAAATCAATTTTTTGTTGATATAGCTCCAAAGGATTGTACTAAGGGGAATGGATTAAAAAAGATACTTGAATTAAATAATGTAAATGAGGACAAGCTATATGCAATTGGAGACTCATTTAATGATATATCTATGTTTAATTTAACAGAAAATAGTTTTACTTTCCATTATGCAGAAGATGGTGTAAAAGAAATAGCAAATAATCACGTTTCTAGTGTTGAGGAATGCATTAAAAAGATTATGAATTAATAATAAAAAATATTGACAGTATCAATATATTATTATAAGATTTTATAAAATGAAGAGTTTTGAATAATTATATCGCCGGATATATTATTTGTATAACAAGCATTAGAAATTTATACCGTTAGGCCTTGGGTATAAGTTATCTAGTGCTTTTTTATTCTTTATTTAGTGAATTTTTTAGATATTATAGGAGGATATTTCATTGAGAGTAGAAGCTAAGAATAATATTTTAAATGATTTTATAAAATATGTATCTTTAAATGTTTTTAGTATGATAGGACTTTCTTTTTACATACTTGCAGATACATTTTTTATAGCTAATGGGGTAGGAAGTATAGGACTTACAGCTCTTAATATAGTTTTACCATTATGGAGTTTAATAAGTGGTATTGGATTGATGATTGGAGCCGGAGGCGGAATAAAGTACTCTATCCAAAGAGGTAGGAATAATGAAAGTGGAGCTAATAAGGTCTTTACCCACTCTATAGTAATAGGAACAGTAGTAGGCGCAATAATAACTATAGTGGGAGTGTTTTTTTCTTATGATATTGTAAGGTTATTAGGTGCTGATAATGAGGTAATACCATTAGCAGGGAAGTATTTAAAAACATTATTATCTTTTTCTTGTGTTTTTATATTAAACAATATATTAACAGCATTTGTTAGAAATGATGATGAACCTAATCTAGCTATGATTGCAATGATTGTAGGGAGTTTAAGTAATGTAGTATTAGACTATATTTTTGTTTATCCTCTTGGAATGGGCATGTTTGGAGCAGCACTTGCAACAGGAGCAACGCCTATATTAAGCATATGCATTCTATCACTTCACTTTATAAGAAAGAAGAATAAATTTAAGCTTATAAAGTGTAAAATTAAATTGGGATATATTAGAAATATTATATCATTAGGATTACCATCCTTTGTTACTGAGTTTTCATCAGGAATAATTATATTATTATTTAATTTCACTATATTAAATATATCTAACAATACAGGGGTAGCAGCATATGGGATTATAACTAATATAGCATTAATAGTAGTTGCAATATTTACAGGAGTAGCACAAGGAATTCAGCCAATTATAAGTAAGAGTTTTGGAGAAGGCAATACTCATGATATAAAAGTTATATATAGGTATGGATTAATAACAGCTGTAGCACTTGGATTAAGCTGTTATGCAATATCTTTTACATTTTCCCAGGAAATAGTAAGCTTATTCAACAATGAAGGAGATGTTTTACTTTCATCAATGGCAGTTGAAGGAATGAAAATTTATTTTATAGGATTTATTATAATGGGAATTAATATAGTTACAACATCATTACTAGCATCTATAAGCAAAGCTAAAGAATCCTTTACTATTTCAATATTAAGAGGATTTTTAGCAATAGTACCTTTAATATTAATTTTACCTAGATTTATAGGAATGACAGGTGTTTGGCTTACTATTCCTTTGGCTGAAGCTATTACTATTTTAATTATTATATTTGTTTTTAGAAAAACTATTTTATTGAAGAATTAAAATAGTAAATAGTAGGTGTTAAAATTTACAATACAAGATAAAATAAAGATAATAGGAATTTGACAAATATATAAATGAAATTCATAGTTAAGGATTTTACATAATTAAAAAAGAATATATAAGGAGGGGTATATATGGCGATTAAAAGCTGTGAAGATTGCTCAAATAAGTTTACTTATGCTGATTCTTTTAAAGCTACATGGGGATTAGGGATAGTTCAGTGTGATAATTGCAACACCAAATATATTATGGGAAATGGGTGGAGACTATTAACATATGTACTGCTTATATTACCATTGATATTACAAGGCTTTTTAAGGACTTATTTAAAATCAGCTACGCTAGTAGTTATTATGGTTTATTTAGTAACAGTCTTAATAGTAGTTCCACTTTTAACGAGTTTTAATAGAAAATTAAATTAATAATAATTATAGATAATATTAGTATAAGAAAATTACCTGTAGATTTATAACAATCTACAGGTAATTGATTATGGAGGTAATATGGATAATCTTGAATTTGTAACTGGAGCTAAGGAGTTAATTGATTTAGTACAGCCGTTATGGGAAAAATTAAATAAGCATCATGAGATTAACTCAAATTATTTCTCAGATAAATATAAGAATAATACTTTTGAAAGAAGAAAAGGTAAATTTTTAAGTGATAAAACTTCAAAAGTTAAAGTTGATTTAATAAAAGATATAGATAAAAACTTATATGTAGGATATTGTATTAGTACTGTAGATGTAGACTTAGTTGGAGAAATTGATTCTTTATTTATTGAAGAAGAGTATCGTAAGTATGGATTAGGAGATAAGTTAATGCAGAGAGCTATAGAGTGGCTTGATACTAATAAAGTAAATACGAAGATTTTAGGTGTAGTAGAGGGAAATGAAGATGTATTAGAATTTTATAAAAGACATGGATTTTATAAAAGAACAATAATTTTAGAGAAAATTTAATGTATGGAAAGTGATGAGGTTAATGGCTAAAGTAGAATTAACAAATATGTGTATGGTATATGATAAAAAGAATAATAAGGTCTTGGTTCAAGATAGAATAAAATCTTGGAAGGGAATCACATTTCCAGGAGGACATATTGAAGATGGAGAAAGTATAGTAGAATCAACAATTAGAGAGATAAAAGAAGAAACAGGATTAACTATATCTAATTTAGAATATTGTGGAGTAGTATATTGGTATAATAATGAGACCGGAGATAAATATTTCATATTTAATTTCAAAACTGAAGCCTTTGAAGGAGAATTATTAGAAAAAACTAATGAAGGAGAAGTCTATTGGGTAGATAAGAGTTCTTTATTAGATCTAAATCTTGCAGATGGATTTAAAGAAAGACTGCCAATATTTTTAGAAGGTAAATATTCAGAAGGTTTTGGAATTTGGAATAGTAAAGATAATGGAATACTTAAGTATCTATAGTCAATATAGGAAATATAATAAATTTTAAAAAGGGAGATAATAGATAAAGAGTGAAGTATAGAGAATCAGGAATGCCAGAAGAGGAAATGTGGGAATCTTTTTTTAATCCCAGAGAAGTATTAATAAACATGAAGGTTAATAAGAATATAAGAAGTTTAATTGATATAGGATGTGGTTATGGAACATTCCTATTTCCAGCTAGTGACCTTGTAAGTGATAAAGTAATAGGAATTGATATTGATGAAAAAATGATAGGAATATGCAATGAAAAGGTATTAGAAAGTAGAGTATCTAATATACATTTAATAAATGGAGATATATCAAAAGAGGATACAATTAATAGAATACAGCAATACAAATCAAGTATCGATTATATAACATTATTTAATATTCTTCATTGTGAAAATCCAATAGATTTACTTAAAGATGCTTATAATATATTATCAGAAGGTGGAATGATAGGTGTTATTCATTGGAAGTATGATGATACACCAAGGGGGCCATCTATGGAGATAAGGCCTAAGCCTTCTGATATTATTGGATGGGCTAAAGAAGTAGGTTTTTCTTTAATTGATGAAATAGAAATTCTACCATATCACTTTGGACTAGTATTTAATAAATAGATAATATAGTGTAATAAATAATATGTAATTTTCATATAATTCATAAAGGTTGGTGGATTTAATGAAATCAAATAAAATTAAATATCTTATTGTTGTAGGCACTATATTTTGTACTTTAATATCAATAAATATTTTATTAAAGTCAAATGATAAGGATAATAAGAGCAATTTTATTATTAATTATGATAGAAGTAGCATTACTAATGAAGAAAATGAAGTTAGAATAACTCCTGAGAGCAAAAATATAGGAGTAGAATTTATACCTATTCCAGATATAAGTGAACCTATAACTTTAGATGCTTTATAGGAATATATAATAGTAAGAGAGGCTCCATTTTGTTTAGAGTACCTCTCTTTTATATAATAAAATTTATAGTTAAAACTATAATTAAGTTAATACATAATATTTAGGGGGATTAGGGATGAATATAGAATTTAGAGAGATTGATAGAAGTAATTATAATGAATGTATAGAATTAAAAATAAGTGAGGATCAAAAAAGATTTGTTGCTTCAAATATTTATTCTTTAGTACAAGCAGCCTATGAGCCTAATTTATATCCACTTGGTATCTATAAGGATGATATCATGGTGGGATTTATTTTATATGATTTCGATGATGATATTAATGGATGGTCAATGAGCAGATTTATGATAGATAAAAAGTATCAGAATCAAGGAATTGGAAAGCTAGCAGTACAGAAATTTTTAGATTTTTTCGTAGATAAATATGGACATAAGAAACTTTATACAAGTGCTGAAGTTGATAATATAATTGCAATTAATTTGTATGAAAAAAGTGGTTTTGAAAAAAGAGAAGTATTTGAATATGAAGCCTCAGGAGTAAAATATAGAGAAATTAGAATGGTTGCTAAGCTATAAATAAAAATTAACAATAAATAAAAAATTCAGCGAAAGCTGAATTTTTTAGATGGAGTCTGCTTATAATTTATAAAAGGATTTTAAAACAAGTACCTTCATTTTCATTATCTGAAACAGTAATTGTACCTTTGTGTTTTTTTATAATATTGTCCACAATGGAAAGTCCTAAACCTGCGCCTCCCATTTCACGAGAACGAGATTTGTCAACTCGATAAAAGGGCTGAAAAATATGTTTCTTCATTTCATCAGGAATGCCAATACCACCATCCTTTATAAGAATTTCAGCATGATTTTCTGATATCTTACTTACTTGAATATCAACATAACCACCATCAATATTATACTTTATGCCATTTTCGATTATATTATAGAATGCACGATAAAGTAATTCAATATTACCAAATATAAGGCTTTCATCACAATTTAATGATATGGAAATACTCTTATTCTTTGCAATAGTTGAAAGCTCTAAAATAATATCTTCAAATAAATCTTTAAGTAGAATAGAGCTTTGTTCCCTTTCGTCATCTATAGTAGTCATATCTAAAAGATTACTAACAACACCACGGAGCCTTGCAATTTGTTTTTCAAAAACAGATATAAGTAATTCATATTCATAATTTGAATGTGAAGTCCTTTTTCTAAAAACATCAATTTTTGTTTGAAGTACTGCAAGGGGGGTACGAAGCTCATGTGCAGCACTTGAAGAAAAAACTTTTTGAGTCAAAAATGCTTTATCTAACTTGGCTGTCATTTCATTGAAAGACTGTGTAAGTTCTGCTATTTCATCTTTAGTAGGTGGAATATCTAATGATTCAGATAAATTATGAACATTTATATTTTTGACCTTTGTGTTTAATAACTCAAGTGGTTTTAGAGCTCTTCCTGAAATATAATAAGTTAATGCGCTTCCTCCAAGAATAATAACTAACATATAAATAGTACTTTCTAAACTAAATCCTCGTTTTGCTTCTTGCAAATTTTTAGCAGGATATGAGTATGAAAACTCCGTATTTGGTTGATCATATGAATTAGTTTCAGGTAAAGTACTATCAACTATAGGTGCTGCTATAATAGAAGCATCTATTTTATTTGCTAATCGATATGCTGAAAAATTCAAAATAATTGTTAGTCCTATACAGCAAACAGTTAGTAGTAATGTAGATAGCAATGTTAGGCGAATACGTATTGATAAATTTTTAAGCATGATAATCACCATTAGTATCTGTCAGGGAGTATCCTTCACCAATTTTTGTTTCAATTGGATCATATCCTAAACTTGCTTTTAGTTTCTTTCTTAGTGATGAAATATGAACACGAATTGCTCCGCTAAAACTATCAACGCTTGAATCCCATACATGATCAATTAATTCTTCTGAACTTATTACTTTGTTTTTGTTTAATAGAAAATATTCAAGAAGTGAAAATTCTTTTCGTGTAAGTGTTATTTCAGTATTGTGTACATAGGCAATTCTTTTTGCTAAATTAGCGCTGATTTCGCGACAAGATATAATGTTATTTTCTTGCACAAATTTTCTTCTTAGCAAATTTCGTATCCGTGCTTCAAGTTCTGCAAAATCAAAGGGTTTTGTCAAATAGTCATTAGCACCAATATCTAACCCTTTTACTTTATCATTAACACTGCTTCTTGCACTGAGTATAAGCACTTTTAATTCAGGTTTTTCATTTCGTATTTTTTCTAATACTTCTAGACCATCCATCTTAGGTAGATTTAAATCAAGAATCACTAAGTCATAATTTTCAGCATATAAAATCTCGTAAGCATCTTCGCCATTATTGCAGGTATCAACTGCATAGCCATCTATTCTAAGCCCTTCTGAAATTGCATCCATTAAATCAAGTTCATCTTCTACTACAAGAATTCTCATTAAAAAATCACCTCTAATGAAATTATAGCATAGTCATGTGTTAAATCTATGTTAAGCTATTAAGTTTAAAGCAATCTCCTTATCTTAACAAGGATTTAACATGACTTCTTATAGAATTATTTTATAAGAGTTAGGAGGAACATAAATGTATATTTTAAAAAATTCTATTAAAAACCTATTCCGAAATAAAGGACGAAATATTATTATTGCTATTATTATTTTAAGTATGCTTACATTTACAGCTATTTCAATGATTATCAGTGCCACGACAGATAATGTTATTAAAGATTATAAGGAGCAATTTGGGTCAGAAATTTATCTGCAATATGATGAAACTAAAATTAGAGAAGAGCAGCAAAATGGTGGTTGGGCAGATATTCCTGAAATTTCTGATGATTTGAAAATTGCGCTATCAGATTCTGAATATCTAAAAGAAACAATGATTCATATTTTATATCAATCCTATGCTAAGGATTTAAAAGGTCTTGATCAGGAGAAGAGTGTTGGCGATAGTAATATTTACGATGGACCTGTTTCAAGTGGAGCTTATTACGAAGCGAATGTTTCTGTACACGGATATAACACCCCTGAGCTTATGAAAGATTTTAAAGAAGGAAAAAGAAAAATTACTAGTGGTAGAATGTTTAGTGAAAATAACGAATGTATTATCAGCGAAGACTTTGCAAAATTGAACGACTTAAAAGTCGGGGATAAAATTTCAATAAGTGACTGTGAAAAAGATGCTAAGTTTGTACCACTCGAATTAACTATTACAGGAATTTATTTTGATAGTACAGAAAACAAATTTGGATATGTTTCTGCTATGACCAATCCCAAGAATGATATTTTAACAACCTACGAAACAATGAAAAATTATCAAAATAATGTGGCTAAGAGAAAACTTTATACCGTTGATGCAACCTATTACTTAAAAAATCCAGATATGCTTGAAGCATTCAACAAAGAAGCTCATGATAAAGGACTTCACAAAAATTATATGATGTCAACAGACGTACTAAGCTACAATAGAATTGTAAAACCTGCTGAAAGTCTTGCAAATGTTTCAAATATTTTTCTTATTTTCGTTTTGATTATTGGTTCTGCTATTTTAATTTTATTGTCAATACTTTCAATCAGAGAACGTAAATATGAAATTGGTGTTCTTCGTGCAATGGGGATGAACAAATGGAAGGTTTTAAGAGGAGTACTTTATGAATCTTTAATAACAACAGCCATTTGTCTTATAATTGGGCTTTCTATTGGTGCAGCTACTGCTCAACCTGTATCAGATATGATAACAAAAGACACACAGCATAAGGAGCAAAATTATTTTGGTGAAGCACAAGTAGAGCAAGAAGAAATAGAGGTTTCTTTGACTCCAAAAGCTATTATTAATGTGTCTGCAATTGCTTTGATATTAGCTGTTATTTCAAGTAGTATAGGTGCTTTATATATTTTAAGGTATGAGCCTATGAAGATATTATCAGAAAGGAACTAGGAATATGAGTATATTAAAGCTAAATAATGTTTCCTATAAATATGAAGGAGGAAACAAAAGGATATTAAAAGATATAAGTTTTGAGTTTGAACAAGGTAAACTTTATACGATTATGGGTAAATCAGGATCAGGAAAAACTACTTTATTATCCGTAATTTCAGGCTTGGATTTAGCTACAAGTGGTGATGTTTTTTGGAATAACCAAAATCTTAAAAATATTAGTCGAGATGAGTATCGTGCAAAGGGGATAGGTGTAATTTTTCAAGGATATAATCTTTTGACAAATGCAACTGCTATTGAAAATATTGTGCTGTCTATGAATATTAGTGAAAATAAGCAAAAGAATAAAAAACAATTTGCGCTTGAACTTCTTGAAAAGATTGGTATTGATAGTGAAAAAGCAAACAGAAAAATACTAAAGCTTAGTGGTGGAGAGCAACAACGCATCGGAATTGCAAGAGCTTTGTCAAATAACCCAGATATAATTATTGCTGATGAGCCAACAGGAAATCTTGATCATGATACAGAAGAAAGTATTATGAAGATTTTAAAAGATCTTGCCCATAAGCAAAATAAATGCGTAATAGTAGTAACACATTCAAAGAATGTTGCCCTGTATGCAGATGAGATTTTGAGTATTACAGCAGGTAGCATAACAAAAGTAAAGAAGGGAATAGATTAAAATGTTTGAAATAAGAAATGTATCTAAAGAATATAATGGTCAATTTGCTTTAAATAGTATTTCTATGAATATTGATAAAGGTCTTAATTTTATTGTAGGATCATCAGGAAGTGGAAAAACTACTTTACTTAAAATTATAAGTGGAATTGAACAAAAATTTGAGGGGGAAGTTCTTTATTGTGGTAGAAAAATTAAAGAGCTCACTCAAAAAGAAAAAGGCTATCTTTATAACAATGAGTTCGGTTTTATATGGCAGGATTTTAATCTACTTGAGGATAGTACAGTATTAGAAAATGTGTTGCTGCCTGAATATTTAAAAGCAAATCAAAATAAAAAAAATGCGGTAAAGATTTTGAAGGAATTAAAGATATTTAATATTGCAATGAAAAAGGTGAAATATCTTTCAGGTGGGCAAAAGCAACGTGTGGCTATTGCAAGAGAACTTATGAAAAATCCAAAGGTAATTATAGCTGATGAACCTACTAGCGCATTAGATGAAAAAATATCGAAAATAACGATGGATATTTTACGAATACTTTCAAAAAGCAGGACAGTTATTGTAGTAACTCATGATACCTCTTTAATAGCAGAAAAAGACAATGTGTTTGAACTTGATAAAGGTGAACTAATTTCAAAGCCTACATCGAGTGCTACAAGAACTAAGGAGATAAAAATTCAAAATTCTCAAATGCTTTCTTTTAAAAATGCCTTTAGTATTGCAAAATCAAATATAAGAAATAAATTCGGTCGTTATTTGACTGCTACAGCATCACTTTTAATTGCAGGTGTACTTCTACTTACAACGGTTAGTGGAGCAATCACTTCAAGTGGAAGTGAAGAGCTTGATAAGTTATTTGATATTTATGGTGAAAATCTTTTAGATTTAAGTATAGCTAGTAGTTTTATTGGTGCAGGTGGAACAGATGGCTCAGAAAATAATAAGCCAAATGTTGATGTTACACAAGATATAAGTAGACTATATGATAAATACGTAAAGGATGAGCGTGTTGAATTTACAGTTTTCACTCAGGCATTTGATAATATTAAAATAACTTTAAATGGAAAAGAATATAAAGTTGAGCAATCAGGCAGTGTACCAGTTATAAGAAAAATGTTATCAGGTAAAACTCCTATGGGTAATGAAAATGAAGTTGTTGTACCAGAAAGCTTTGTAAAAAAAATAGGTGAAAATAATGATGATATTATAGGAACCGAAATTGAATTTTTTTGTGAAGTAATAAATTGGGACAGCGGTGAGCCTATTTCAAAAAAAGCAAAAACAAAGGCAACAGTTGTTGGAGTTGCTGATACTACAGTTTCCTATGAATACGAAGGAAGGAAAATGGAATATACCGTTGATGACTCCTTTTTATTTAGCAAAAGTGCATTGGATGACCTTAGAAAACAGGCAGATATAAAGGAAGATAAAATCAACTTTTTAATCAGAGCAAAAACTCCAGAAGATTTAATTTCTCTTAAAAATGAATTGAATAAACAAGGAATTGTACCAATAGGAATGTTTGAACTTGTTGAAGATTTTGTGAATTTGGATGCACAGGTAACTGAGCAATCAGGAGTTACAAGCATAATTATTGCTATGTTATCACTTATTATGGTAATCTTTATTTTCCTTATAACAGGAATTATGAGAAGACGTGAATATGCAATTTATAAGATTAGTGGATATACTAATTCACATATGTGTGTGTTGAATGCGACTGAAATTATGCTTAATATTGCTTCTTCTATTGGGATTTTATTAGTTACTTCGCCATTGATAAATATAGTAACCAATAGTATGTTTAATGTTAATATTTTAAACATGAAAACACTTTTCATAGGAATATTTTTAATACTTATAGTAGGTATTTTAGCTTATATAACTACAGTTATTGTAAGTATAAAGACTAATGCTGAAGTTGCCTTGAAGGTTGGTGATAGATAATGATTCAAATAACAAATCTATCGAAAAAATATGATGAGCAAATTATACTGGATAATGTAAATTTCAAATTGCCTGATAGTGGATTGATTTGTCTTGTAGGTGCATCTGGGTGTGGGAAAAGTACATTTTTAAATATGCTTGCAGGTTTTGATAGTGATTATATTGGCGAAATTTCCGTCTGTGGCACTTCTATCAGCGGTATGAGTGCTGATGAGTTATGTGATTACCGTAGGAATAATATAGGATTCGTTTTTCAAAATTACAATTTACTTCCGGGTTATACGGCACTTGAAAATATACTACTTTCTCATGAACTTAGTGGCATTAAAGAAGATATAGATTTGCTTCTTTATAGGCTGAATATACATGAGAAAAAGAACGAAAAGATTGAAAATCTTTCTGGGGGTGAAAAGCAAAGAGTAGCAATAGCAAGAGCATTAATGGGAAATCCTCAAATTATTTTAGCTGATGAGCCGACGGGTGCATTAGATAGAAAAAACTCTACGGAAATTATGGAACTTTTAAAAGAAATATCAAAGGAGCGCTTAGTTTTAGTTATTACCCATGATGAAAAAATCTGCGAATTTGCTGACAAAATTATTTCTATTAATAATAAGAAAATTATAGGTGAAGATATTCAATCTACATTTAACTCGCAGCAGAAATTAAATGAAAGCGATATATTTAATCTATCTACATTTAAGTTGGCGTTTAAAAATTTTAAGGTACATTTAAAACGCTATGTGGCAGTTTCACTTGCAATTTCAATTGGGGTAATCGCCTTTATGCTATCCCTTTCTTCAGGAAATCTAATGAAACAATCAATAGTTGATTTTCAGAGTAAGAATACAGCTTTTAACAATGGCTATATAAAAATAGAGGATAGTAACAACAGAGCCTTTGAAATACTAACAGCTGATGAAGGTATAGAAAATGTTTATTATCAATATCGCATCACAGATGTTACTTTAACAGTTAGCGATAAAGTTGAAGAAATGTCTGAAAAATATCCAATGCCAAAAGCAACAGAAAGTATGTCTTATGGTGTAATGCCTAAAAAAGATAAGAATCAAATTGCTTTAAGTCCAAGCCTTGCTAAAAAGTTTGATAATAATATAAAGAATCTCATTGGGAAGGAATTAAATCTAAAATATGGAGGGGTAGAATACAAGCTGACCATAAGTGGTATCTTTAATGCAGGATATGATGATTTTTTTGTAAGCTCTGACATTGAGAAGGAGTTCTTCAAGGGGATGGATGAAGAGGAGGCTTATTCTATAAGCTATGATGTGAAAAACTTTGAAGAAATTCCTTTAGTAAGTAATAGGTTAAAAGATAAAGGAATTGAGGCTAAAACTGTAGCTAATGAAGTGGAAGTATTACAAAACACATTTGAAAATCTGAGTAGATTATTTTTAATTGTTTCTATCTTAATTTTGGTTATTGGATTATTTATAAGTGTTGTATTACTTGTAAAGCTTCAAAATTCAAGATATAAGGAAATGGGACTGTTATCTGCATTAGGATCTAATAAAAGTACAATTAGAAAAGTAATTATAAATGAGAACCTTCTTTTATCGGCAATGGCGGAAGTTTTTAATATTATATTTATTGGAGCAATCTACTTATTCAGTTTTATTTTTAAATTAGACTTAATAATTACAGGTCCAGAAATTTTACTATCAATAATAGGTACAGGAGTTATTGTTATTTTCATTAGTACTTTTGCAAGTAATAAGTTAATAAGTACAGAACCAGCTGTTGCTTTAAGAAAATAATAGTCATGATTTAAGAGACTTAGGAAATAAAAAAATAAATAACATAGTTCAGCCATTGAGCAAGGAACTATGTTATTTGTTATTTACTTATTTATTTAGTTTTACCTGAAAACTCTAGGTATTCATCGTAGCTCATAGTTCTATCTACAATTGATCCATCTGCTTTTATATCAATTATTCTATTAGCTATAGTTTGAATAAATTGATGGTCATGAGAAGCAAATAAAACAACACTCTTATAGTCTCTTAATCCATTATTTACAGCAGTGATTGACTCAAGGTCTAAGTGGTTAGTAGGTTGATCTAAAACTAATACATTAGCATTTATAAGCATCATTCTAGATAACATACATCTAACCTTTTCTCCTCCTGATAATACGCTAGCTTTCTTTAAAGCTTCTTCTCCTGAGAATAGCATTCTTCCAAGGAAACCTCTTAAGTAAGATTCAGATTGTTCTTCTACAGTAGTACCTGAATATTGTCTAAGCCAGTCTACTAAACTTAAATCACTGCCATCAAAGAATTCATTATTATCTTTAGGGAAGTATGCCTTAGTTATAGTAATTCCCCATTTGAATTCTCCTGAATCTGCTTCCATTTCTCCATTTATTATTTTAAATAGAGTTGTTATAGCAATTTCATTATCTCCAACGAAAGCAATCTTATCATCTTTGTTAACTCTAAAGCTAACGTTGTCTAAAACTTTAACTCCATCAATAGTCTTAGTTAATCCTTCAACAGTTAGTATTTCGTTACCAACTTCTCTGTCAGGTTTAAATCCAACGAAAGGATACTTTCTGCTTGATGGTTGAATATCATCTAAAGTAATTTTATCTAATAACTTCTTACGAGAAGTTGCTTGCTTAGATTTAGAAGCATTAGCACTAAATCTTGCAATAAATTCTTGTAATTCCTTGATTTTTTCTTCTTTCTTCTTGTTTTGATCTTTAGCCATTTGTGATGCTAATTGGCTTGATTCATACCAGAAATCATAGTTACCAACGTATAATTTGATTTTTCCAAAGTCAACGTCAGCCATTACAGTACATACTGTATTTAAGAAGTGTCTATCATGGGATACAACTATTACAGTTCCTTCAAATCTTAAAAGGAAATCTTCTAACCAGTTAATTGATTGTAAATCTAAGTGGTTAGTAGGCTCATCTAGGATTAGTATTCCAGGGTTTCCGAATAAAGCTTGAGCTAAAAGAACTTTAACTTTTTCTCCCCCAACTAATTCTGACATTTTCTTATAATGCATGTCAGTTCCTATACCTAAACCTTGAAGTAATGAAGAAGCATCTGATTCAGCTTCCCAACCATTCATATCAGCAAATTCGCCTTCTAATTCAGAAGCTCTTATACCATCTTCATCAGAAAAGTCTGCCTTTGCATATAAAGCATCCTTTTCTTCCATTATTTCATATAATCTTTTATTACCCATTATTACTGTTTGTAAAACTTCATATTCATCATAAGCAAAATGATCTTGCTTTAAAACAGACATTCTTGTATTTGGAGCAATACTAACATCACCTGTATTTGGCTCTATTTCACCAGATAATATTTTTAAGAAGGTACTTTTTCCAGCTCCATTAGCACCTATAACTCCATAACAATTACCAGGGGTGAATTTTATATTTACGTCTTCAAATAACTTACGTCCACCAAATCTTAAACTTACGTTTGATACAGTTATCACTAAAAACCTACCTCATTTCTAAAATTATTCATTTCGTTATTATATCACAAACTAAGTATAATTTCATTTAAAGGTATAATAATATTTAGAAAATTTAATGGAAACTAAGTAAATTATTAAAATTTAGGCTTTTTTGGTATTTGACACTTAAGTAATATGGTGGTAATATTTATAAAAATGTAGTATTAGGAGAACAGAAATGACAAGAGCAGTTAACTTTAAAAGCAAAAAAGTTAATAAAAATTATTATTATGGCTATTATAGGTAGGTCTTGTATTTATAATTAATTTATAGATGCAGGCCGGTAGTGAAATTAAGGTTTGTATCTATGATGGTTGTAATTATTAGTTATGCTCGCAGTAATTTAGTTAATTGACCACATAGATAAGTCTATGTGGTGTTTTTATTTAGATAATTAACCACATAGTAAGAACTATGTGGTTTTTATTATATTTACACAAGAAGGAGAGTAGGTTATGAAGAAGAGAGAACACTTCACAAGTAGGGCAGGATTTATAATATCCTGTATAGGAGCAGCAGTAGGACTAGGGAATATATGGATGTTTCCATATAGACTAGGGCAGAATGGAGGAGCAGTATTTTTAATTCCATACTTCATATTTGTTTTAGTTTTAGGTTCTGTAGGACTTATCACAGAATTTACTTTTGGGAGGTCAGCCGAGGCAGGCTCATTAACAGGAATAAAAAATGCCTTTGCAAGAAAGAAGTTTAAAGGTGGATTATTAGTAGGAGCTATACCAGCAATAGGATTAGCTGGAGTATTTATGTTTTATAACGTAGTTGTAGGATGGATCATTAAGTATTTTACATTAAGTGCAACTGGAGAATTAAGTAGTATAGATATAAATTCATATTTTGATAACTTTGCTGGAAGTAAGGAAACTATAATATGGAATGTTATTGCTATATTTATCGCACTTATTATTGTTATTGTAGGAATAAATAAAGGAATAGAAAAAGCTAATAAGATAATAATGCCTATGCTTTTTGTAATTTTTATATTATTAGCTATTAGATCATTAAGTTTACCAGGATCCATGGAAGGTGTTAAATACCTTTTAACACCTAAATGGGAATACTTATTTAAGGTAAATACCTGGGTAATGGCACTTGGACAAGCGTTCTTTACTGTTTCCTTAAATGGATGTGGAATGGTTGTTTACGGAAGTTACCTTAAGAGGGATATGGATATTCCGAGGTCGGCATTAACTACAGCAATTTTAGATACTATGTCAGCATTACTAGCGTCATTTGTAATAATGCCAGCAGTATTTGCTTTTGGACTAGATCCAATGTCAGGGCCACCACTATTATTTATAACATTGCCAACTATATTTAAATCAATGCCAGCAGGTGGATTAATATCAACATTATTTTTCTTGAGCGTAATTTTTGCAGCTGTAAGCTCATCAATTAATATGTTAGAGGGGCCTGTGGAAGCATTAATGTCTCAAAGTAAATTAAGTAGAAGGAAGGCAACTATTTTAATATCGATAATATTATTTGTTTTATCTATACCATTAAACTTAAATATGGATTTATTTAATAAATTCTCTGATGTTATTACAATAGTAGTTTCTCCACTAGCAGCTTTAATAGTACTTATTGTATTTTACTTTATGAGAGATAAAGAAGAAGTTCTAAATGAAATAAATATGGGTGCTAAAAGAAAAGTAAATAATAAATTTATTATATTTGCTAAATATGGATTTACATCAATAACTATTTTAGTAATAATTTTAGGAATTATTTATGGTGGAATATAAATAAAAAGATATAGTAGATGGAAATTATAATTTAGTAAAGAATATAGTTTTAAATAAAAGATTCTGATAAAACTCTCTTAGGTTTTTATCAGAATCTTTTTTAGTGCTAAGGAGTTTACATAATTAAAATATCATTGCAATTTATTAGAACTAAGATTTTAGGAATAATTTTGGAATTTATTTGAAATATATTGACAATTATATTTAGAAGATATATAGTTAATTACATAAGTAATGAACCAAATAACGAGGGAGACATATAATATAGTATAAATTTAAAAGGAGGTAGCTATGAATTTAGATTTTTCTAGTGAAATACCTATATATATACAAATAGCTCAATCAATAGAAGATGGGATTTTAAATGGGATATTTAAAGAGGATGAAGCTATTCCATCCACTACTGAAATATCAGTAAAGTTTAAAATTAATCCTGCAACTGTTGCCAAAGGATTTAATTTATTAGTAGATGAAGGAATTATTTATAAAAGAAGAGGTGTTGGAATGTTCGTTTCAAGTGGAAGTAAGGGTAAATTAGTACAGAAGAGAAGAGATAACTTTTATTCAAGTTATATTATTTCACTAATAGAAGAAGCAAGGAAGCTGAATATTTCAACTGAAGATATTATAGAAATGATTAAAAAGGGGGAGTAACTAATGGCATGTATTAAGATATCTAATCTAACAAAGGAATACGGGAAGCATAGGGTTTTAGATAATGTTTCATTAACTATAGAAGAAAATAAGATATATGGTCTTTTAGGGAGAAATGGTGCTGGGAAAACAACTCTACTTAATTTAATTACTAATAGAATTTTTCAGACAGAAGGTACGATTACTATAGATGATGAGAATGTAGTTGAAAATGGAGCAGCTCTTGAAAAAATATATTTTATGACTGAATTAGATTTATATCCAGAAGGTATGAAGGTTAAGGATTTATTTAAATGGACAAAAGAATTTTATAGAAATTTTGATATGGATTATGCTATGAAATTAAGCAATAAATTTGGAGTTAATATAAATAAAAAATATAAAGAGCTATCAACAGGATATTCATCAATATGTAAAATAATAATTACTTTAGCATCAGGAGCTGAAATATTAATCTTCGATGAGCCTGTTTTAGGTTTAGATGCTAATCATAGAGATATGTTCTATAAGGAGTTAGTGGCTAATTATATTGATGAACCTAAAACAATAATACTTTCAACACATATTATTGAAGAAGTTTCAGAGATATTAGAGAAAGTAATAATAATAAAAGATGGAAAGCTTTTAGGGGATAAGGAAGTAGAGAGTCTATTAGGGGAAGCTTATTTAGTTTCAGGATCATCAGAGAATGTAGGAAAATATATAGAAAATAAGAAGTGTATTAATATAGAAACTATAGCTGGATTTAAGGAAGCTACAATTATAGGAGAATTAAGTGAAGAGGATAATAATCAAAGAAAAGAACTAGGATTAGAAATATCTAAAGTTGAGCTTCAAAAATTATTTATCCACTTAACTGGAGAGGAGGGAGTTAAATAATGAAAATCAAATCAGTTTTTAAATATAGCGTTGCAAATATGGTTAAATCAATAGGCGCTTTCTATGGAATATTTATAAGTGTATGTATATTATTAATTTTCCTTGCAAACTCTAGTGGGGGAACTGTTAGCTCATCAGGAGTAGAGTTATCTTCAGCGATATTTATTTTTATAGCAGGATTAAACAGTTTTAAAGAAAATTTTTATTTTATGAAGAGTAATAATGTATCAAGAAGGGATTTTCTATATGGAACTATACTATCAATGATTCCAATAGCATTTGGTATGTCTTTTATAGATGTAATAATTAATAGAGTACAAAATATTTTTATATCTAGTCCAACTAATTACGATATGATATATGGGAACATGAGAACATTAGGGATAATGACAGAAGTAAATAAAGGAATATGGGTACAAAATAATAGCGTTGAAACCTTATTAAACACCTTCTTATTTCAAGGCGTAGTTTATGCCTTTGCATTTGCACTTGGTTTTGTAATTACAATTTTATATTATAAATCTAATAAATTAACAAAGGTAATAATATCTGTAGCACCTGTAGCTTTAATAGTTCTTTTAAATCTAATTATTGATATATATCCAGGCATATTAAGTGGAGGAATTAAATTTATTCAATTCATATTTGGATGGAATACATTAAATCCTTATGCAGCTATTTTAACCTTTATAATTTCATTTATTAGCTTATCTTTAATTGCAAGACTATTAACTAAAAAGGTTGTTTTAAAGTAATATAGAGTTCAACTTAATATTTTTAATTTAGTATTGGAATTAAAAAATAAACAATTAATTTCTTTCAAAACTCCTTCGGGAGTTTTTTTGTTGATTTTTAACTATTCATTATTAACTTTTCGTTATACTACATAACTGATTAGCCCCAATAGTATTAGAGTAATTAACTCAATAATATTGGGGCTAATGTATTTTAATAATAAATTGAAAGCTTTATTTTATAATAAATATATGAATACACAAATAAAGTGACATAGGCTTCCTAGTATAATAAATATATGGAATATTTCATGGAAACCAAACTTGCCAAGTTGAAGTTTCTTAGGTTTAAGACCATAAATAACTCCACCAGCAGTATAAAGGACTCCACCTAATACTAGTAAAAATAAGCTGATTGGGCTTAAAACTGCTGATAAAGGTTTAATCATAAATATAGCAGCCCAACCTAGGCCTATATAAAGAGCTGTTTGTAACCATCTTGGACAGTCGAACCAAAGCATTCTAAATAGTATACCAGCTATTGCAATTGATGCTATAGTTGCAAAGAATATAGTCCCTTTAGAGCCTCCAAGTGCAATTAAGCAAAATGGTGCATAAGATCCAGCTATTAATATAAAAATCATTGAATGATCTAATTTTCTAAGCCTACTAATTATCTTATCACTAGTAATAACTCCATGATATGTTGCAGATACGCTATATAGTAAAATTAAGCTAATACCAAATATCACTACGGATATAATTGTTATAGAAGATGCATTATTAACCACACCTTTAACCAGCATTGCAATTAACGCAAAAAGTGAAAGAATGGCACCAGCTAAATGAGTTAAGCTATTTACAGGTTCTCTAAAATACTTTTCCAAAATTAACACCTCTTTACATATAGTTTTGAAAACTATGTCTTATTACTAATATAGTAATAAACCATATTTTAAAAGTCAAAGTTTAAAAATCCCTAAAATTTCAGAAAAATATATATAATTTATTAATTTTCTTGAATTATCTAATGATTACTAGTAATATTTAAATATAGATATATTAATAAGTAGTTTGTAAAACTATATGGAGGATATGATGGATAAAAATGAATTAATAGAAAAATTTAAAGAACTGAACTTACAAAATCAATTAGCTTTAGATGAAATACCAGAATTAGATTTATATATGGATCAAGTTACTCAATTGTTTGATAGCAAATTTAATGAATGTAAAAGAACGGAGGATGATAAGGCATTAACTAAGACTATGGTAAATAATTATGCCAAGGGAAAATTACTAATGTCAATAAAAAATAAAAAGTATAGTAAAGAGCATTTAATCTTGATGAGTCTTATATATAACTTAAAGGGCGGATTATCAATTAGTGATATAAAAAGTTCATTAGATAAAATAGTTAAAACCTTTGAAGATGGTGAAGAATATCCAATAAGAGATTTATATAGTCTATATTTAAAACAACATAATGAAGATTTACAAGATGTTGAAAAAACTATAGTGGAAAAGTCCAATAATATAGAAAATATGATGTTAAATGAGAAGTCAGATGAAGATAATGAGTTCCAAAGAAATTTTCTTTTACTATGTTCATTTATAAATATGAGCAATATGTATAGAAAAATGGGAGAAAAGTTAATAGACGAATATTTTAGTAAATTTTAAGGAGTAGATAAATGAAGAATTCTATTTATTTAAATGATGAATTAAAAAGAATAGATGGAAGAGGATATAAGACATATAAGGATTTACAAGATAAATATGATTTTAATGATTACATTTTAAGCATTGATCATGTTCAAGGAGATCCCTTTGCATCGCCTTCAAGATTAAGAGTTATTATAAATAAAAGTAAAGCTAAATTTCCAGAAGAACTACTTAATGAAGAATATAAGAAAGTAGCTGTTTCTGATTTCTTAACTAGATTATTTTATACTAATATTAATAATTTTAGCGAAAAGATTTTTGGATCTGGAAAAAGTGGTTTAATGTCAATAAGTAGATGCACTCAAGAGATATTAGAAAGAACTTCAATAGTTATTAATAAAGATAATATAGAAGCAAGGTTTTATGTTGGGTTTCCAGCTAAGGGAAGGACAGTATTAGCTAAGGAATTAGAAAAAATCTTATTCAATGTTATTCCTAATATAGTTACCAATACATTAGTATATGAAAATATTAATAAAGCTAAGTTAATAAATAGAATTAAATTAGTTGAGGACCAGGAATATATAAGATCAAAACTTAAGGAAAAGGATTTAATTGCCTTTATAGCAAATGGATCAATACTTCCAAGGGAAAGTGGAGTATCACAAAGACCATTAATAGATTCAATACCTTTTAAGTCACCTAAAACCTTAGAAGTTGATTTTCACTTACCTAATAGGGGATTAGTTAAAGGAATGGGAATTAAAAATGGTATAACAGTAATAGTTGGTGGAGGATATCATGGAAAGTCTACACTTTTAAATGCATTAGAACTTGGAGTCTATAATCATATTGAAGGTGATGGTAGGGAACTAGTTATTACTGATGATTCAGCTATGAAAGTAAGAGCAGAAGATGGAAGAAGTATTAAAAATACAGATATATCATTATTTATAGATAATCTTCCTAATGGAAAAGAGACTGTAAGCTTTACTACTGAAAATGCTAGTGGAAGTACATCACAAGCAGCTAATATAATAGAAGCTATTGAATCTAAATCAAAAGTTTTATTAATTGATGAAGATACATCAGCAACTAATTTTATGATTAGAGATGATTTAATGCAAAAATTAGTATCTAAAGAAAAAGAACCAATAACTCCATTTATAGAAATTGTTAAACCTCTATATAATCAAAAAGATGTTTCAACTATCTTAGTTATAGGTAGCTCCGGAGATTACTTTGATGTAGCAGACTATGTTATCCAAATGGATAATTATGAAGTTAAAGATGTTACAATGGAAGCAAAGTCCCTTATGAGAGGTGAAATAAATAAGAGAATTAAAGAAAAGAATATACTAATAGATATAAATCTTGATAGAAAACTTCAAAAGGGAACGATAGAAAGTACATATAAGGGTGTAAAGATCAAAACTATGGGAGTAAGTAGCATCAATATAAATAATGAAAATATTGACTTAAGGGCAGTTGAGCAAATAGTAGATAATGAACAGTTAAATGCTATAGGATCAATTATGAAGTGGATAGAAGATAATATGATGATTAAAAACTTATCCTTAGAAGGATCCGTAAATAAAGCATATGAGGAAATAACTAAAAAAGGATTAATTTCTATAGATAAAACTAAGGGTGGAAATGGAAGTATGTCATTACCTAGAAAGCAAGAAATTATGGCAACTTACAATAGATATAGAAATTTAAAAATTAATTTAAAAAGAATATAACAGATATAAATTCCTTATGAATTATCATATTATAGAGCTATTAAAAAATAAGTTACTATAATATGATAATTCATTCTTTTTACATAAAATCCAATTCTTCAGCTATTTCCTCATTAACATAGAGATTTTGTCTTATAGGCTTTCCATTAATATATTTCCACATTTTAATCTTTTTTTGAGTAACTTTATAGATAACTTGACCATCAAGGAGCCCATAAGCATTGAAGGAACTTAAATGTACTGATTTATAAAGTTCCATTAATTCTTTATTCTTCTAATCCTTCCAATCTCCAATTTCTTCAGCTACACCTTCAATAGATATGTTATTAAAACATAAGGCAACATTATTATTTTTAGTTATCTGATTATACTTAATGTAGCACTTATAGGTAAATATATTAATATTTCATGGAACTAATTATTAAAGAAAAAATATCTAATGATATGGAATTCAACAGAGGAAAAAACCTTTGATTCAGACATAAAACTTTTATTAGAAGAAATGAAAAATATTAATTTAAAGGTTAATTATAATAAAAAGAATTATAAAAATATATATTATTACTCATTTGCATTATTGTGTAAGTTAGTTTTTTATTAAACTGCTCGATAAATATATAATTTATTATTAAAAGTGCTAATCTTCGTTGGATGGGGCACTTTTTTCTTTGCTTTTAACTTCTATATCAAGACCAAGAATTTTAATCTTAATTTTCAAATGATGTATAAAAAGATTATTTTTTAGGACTAATCTAATAATATATATAATCGATAAACACTTTATAAAAGTATCAAACATATTCAATACACCCCCCTAGCCATAGTGAAAATGTTCACCAATAGTCCAGGAGGAGAAAACGTTCAAAACCTCCGTAGCCATCCTTCTACGGATTTCAAATTTCACTTTAAAATTATACCATATTTGGCTATAGATTATGCATAAGAAATAAATAGTAAACAATCTCTTAACTTTCCATTATCAATATCAGTTTAAAACAGAACCTTTTTATTCAATAATATGGTGAGATATAAAATTATTGAATAAAAATAAATATATTGATATAATTATTTTAATAATGGAAATAAATTGAATTTGTTATGGGTATATATGTTAGAAATAAAGCCATTAGATGATGTGATGAAGTATTTTCAATGGATATTTACTGCTTATATCATATTATTTATTCATTGTCTGCATAAATTTTTATAAGGCAATAAAAATTAGAAAGAAATTAGTTAATAATAATGCAATAAGAAAAATAATTAATACTTTTGATTTAATTATTGATATTTCTAAATAAGTTATAAGGTGGGAAATAATATGAATAAGAAATTAAAGATTATAATAATTTCCGTTATATTTATATTAAGTATATTTTTTATATTTATAAAAAGTTCCAATACACCTGAAAAAGTAATTAAAAATTATATAAAATACAAAGATATGCATAATATCGATAAATTAAGTAGTACTGTTACTTATGAAATGCCAGATTACTATATAGACAATATAGAAACCATGAAATTAATTAATATAGAACTAATTACTGATGAGGTTCTTTATAATGCGTATATGCATGATGGAAAAGGAAGTTTAAGAAAAGATTTATCAAGAGATGATGTTAAAATATATACTGTTGACTATTATATAAAATATAAAGATGATAATAAATCAGTTGAGGGTAGTGGTGAACATAATAAACATTATACCTTGATTAAAGAAAAGGGTACTAATAAATGGATAATAGATTCTATTGGTGGGTGATACCTTAATATATTTTAATGCTAGATATGAATATAAATTGACTATATAGAAGTTATTTTGATAAGAAAATTTAATATTAGGGAGAGTAGATAGATTTATATAAAAATAAACTTATTTACTCTCCCTAAATTTAAACATTGAGTTTTATGTCAATACTATAAAATTTATATTTTTTTCAGTATAATATCCATCTTAATATATGTCTATAATGAGGAGTTATTAATAGTATTCCTATTTGTTGTTTAATATTTTAGTTAAATCTTTTAAATTTGATATTTCGTAGGTAGGTTTAATTGATGTTGAATTCTTAACTTTATTTAGGTTTACCCAACAAGTATCAATCTCAAAGTTGATTCCGCCTTTTATATCTGAAGTTAAGCTATCACCTATCATTAAAACTTTACTCTTATCATTAAAGTTTAATCTATTTAGAGCAATTTCAAATATTTCAGGATTAGGTTTTGATATTTGAACTTCTTCAGAAATAACCATTGTCTCAAAATATTCAGCTATGATAGATTGTCCTATTCTTTTAGACTGTACGTCTTTAAGACCATTTGTAACAATAGCTAACCTATATTTTTTACTTAATTCTTTTATTAATTCAATGCTATCTTCATATAAGAAAGAAGCATTAGCTAGATGTCTTATATATGCATTAGAGAACTCTTCTGGATCAAAAGGGGTATTTAACTTTTCAGATAATCTTTTGAATCTTTCAACCTTTAGTTTCTTTTGTGTTATTAATCCTTGTTCAAATTCTAACCATATATTTTTATTTATTTCTTCATAAACTTTTAAATGATAGTTTTCATCATAATCCATATTAAATTCACGAATACTGTTTTCAAAAGCTTGTTTTTCAGATTTTTTAAAATCAAATAATGTTTCATCTGCATCAAATAATATAACTTCGTATTTCATATATAGCCTCCATATGTATAGTCTTATTGACATAATTATACATCAAAAAGATTATATATGTTATAAAAATTGAAAATTTAGAATTAAATTAAACTATAGGATAATTAATACAGATTGAAAGTAAAAAACCTTAGTAACATAGGCACTAAGATTTTTATTTATGATATAAATCATATCATAAAATATAAATTTGATATTTAATTTATATTTATAGACTTATTTTCATAAACAATAAATATTATATTTTATAATGTTTTTAATAAAGCTTTCATTTCAGTTACACCCTTGCTTTGTGTAGTTATTATATTTTCAGCTAACTTTTTAAGCTCTGGATCTTTAGTAAATTTTAAGATATCTTTTGCCATACCAATAGCACCCTCATGGTGATATATCATTTGTTGAAGGAAGTTAGCATCAACATTATCTGTAACTCTTACACCTTGCATTTCTTTAAACATCTTATCCTTTATGGAATTGTATGTTTTAAGATATTTTTCTGAATCCTTCTTATCTGAAAGAGGTTCTTTTTCAAATTTAGTTTTTAATTCCTGCATAATTGGAATTTGAGCTTCTTGTGATTTAATGATATTTTCAGCTATTTTCTTAACATTTGGATTAGAGCCGTATTTAACGATTGCCTTCGCCATATTTATACCGCCCTCATGATGAGGTATCATTTCTAATACAAAATCTAAATTTACATTTCCAGTATCAGGTGCAGCATTCATTTCTTTCATCATATTATTAAATATAATAGTATATTCTTCATTATATCCTTTTTCTGCTTTAGCAAGTGTAGAAATATTAACATTAGCAGATACAGGCTGGGTAGGTAAAATCAATTTTGTATTTGTAAGTGGTGCTAATATTAATAGTGTTAAAAGTAGTTTTTTCATAATTGCCCTCCTAAAATGTATTTCTAGCTTAGTATTTCATAAAAGAAAATATATATACTTAAGATAAATATATATACATAAAATGTAAAAACTTAATTACAACTTATATATTATCTTTATCCTTCTAGATTTTAATTATCCAATAAGTTAATTTAGCTGAGAAAATTTAAGGTATTTAAAATATATAAATACTTGAATTTAATATAAATATAAAATGTATGATATAATTTAAAT
>OGSQ01000118.1_pt1 | contig 52875 bp, 55 predicted proteins | sample 1573921 | NCBI WGS metagenome assembly OGSQ01 (sample SAMN03295832, study PRJEB24534) | human gut metagenome | isolation source: fecal sample 7 from infant 4 | host: Homo sapiens | place: USA: Pittsburgh, PA | collected 2014-07 | reverse complement strand
ACTATAAGTTATATAGTAATTTGAAACTTTCAATATAAAGTATTAATTTACTTATCTTCTCATATATATTAATTAAATAATTCTTTAATATTTTATTATTATATTGATAAGCTGATAATTATTTGTTATTATAATAACTATCGAATTGTTTGTATAAGGGAGTAGTTAACTCTAATTTTGTAAGAGTTACTAAGTCAACATATTGAACTTAGTTCTGGCTTAGTATTAAATAACGAGACTTATGCGTAGTTTTGCTACGCATAAGTCTCATTTTTTATGATAATAATCTATAAATAGTAATAAAATCCTAATTAATATTTAGGCTTTTATAATAAAATCTATAATAAAGGAGTACATATCATGGGTTTCATTTCAATTTTTATGACAGGTATAGGATTATCTATGGATGCCTTTGCCGTTTCCTTAGCTAAAGGTATATGTTTAAAAGAAGATGAATTTAAAAATTCTTTTAAAGTTGCTCTATTCTTTGGTGGATTTCAAGCCTTAATGCCATTATTAGGCTGGTGGTTTGGTAGATATTTTGAAAGCTATATAAAATCTTTTGATCATTGGATAGCTTTTATATTACTAGTAATTATAGGTGGAAAAATGCTAATAGAAGCTATTAAGGAACTAAGATCTATTAACGATTCAGAGATAGCTACAGAATGTGAAAGGGATGAATTTTCTTATAAGAAACTAACAATACTAGCAATCGCAACTAGTATAGATGCCTTAGCTGTTGGAGTTAGCTTTGCATTTTTAAGCGTTAGCATTATTCCTTCTATAACAATTATAGGAATAACTACTTTTATATTAAGTTTTTTTGCAGTTTTTCTTGGCAAAAAACTTGGTGAGTATATGCAAAGTTATGCTGAAATAATAGGTGGAATTATTTTAATATTTATTGGAGCTAAAATATTGTTTGAACACTTGATGTAAATGAAGAATGTAAAATGAAAAATGTAGAATGAAGGAAAAAACTCCTTTCTGAGTTTTGACCTTCTAATTGAAAAGGCGCTACTATTCTTAATAGAAATAGTAGTGCCTTTTCTCTATATTGATTACTATAATAAAACAAATAATTTACGTATATTTTTTACACGTTTATTATTATTAAGCATATAGTAAATATATAAAAATAAATAATCATTTAGAAAGGGGTTCCATATGACTTATCAAGATTTCTGTAATAAATCTAATAGTAATCTAATCAGTAATACTGATGCTCAAAATGTTTTTTCTTTTTTATCCGAACCATCTAATATTCATAACATGATCTGTTTTAGCCAACTTGAGTTGCCAGCAATTACTGGTATTGTATCAACTCTAGAAAAGAACTATGCTAATACTGCAAATTTCCCTTTTACAGATTTTCGCAATAAGCAGATAGTAGGAAAAATGATAAAGTATATACTTTCCTTCTATGGATATACACCAAAAGCTAAAGGTCTTGATGACCGTGCAAAACTTAGAAATTTCTCAAATGCACATTATTTTAAAACTTCTTCTGTATATGAATTAACAACTACTCCCCAACACAAAATTATTGTAATTTCAATATAAATGCTACTGTATTATAAAAATACTATTTATTAAAAAGAATTTAAAAGCATAGCTACTTTAATAATAGCTATGCTTTTAATTTTAAAACTTCTTTTTTAACAATACCAATTTATCTTTACTGGATTAGGCTCATCAATTATATAAACTTTAAGCAAGGCTTCTTCCATCTTTTTGCACTCTCTTGCTGCAATTTCATCATAAATCTCATCATTCTCATTAACACCAACTGATGAATATGCTATTGCAGCAGAACCATAAAAAGCAAGTCCTAAAGAGCTAGTTATAGTATTAATTGTTGCTGTTGTAGCCCCTATAGCTCTTGCTGCTGCTTGTGCTGCTGGATTTTCTTCTGCTTCTCTTGCAGCTATTTGAGCTTCCTTAATAATTTTCTTTGCTTCAGCTAATTTTATATTGCCTTTTAGCCATTCATCAACTGCATTTAATGCGTTATCTAAACGATAATCCTTAGGATATACATTTATATAAATAGGTAGAATATGTTCTCTAGCATATTCATTACACCATTTTATAATTGTATATTTACTTTGTGTTTCTATTAATCTCATAAGAGAAATAATATATGGTGAGTCTGCTTTTCCAAGCATTTTCCGTAATTTAGCCATAATTACTCCTTTTATTAAATATATTTTTAAAATAAAATTAATACCAAAGGTAAATGAAATTCTTTGCTATTATCCCTTAATAATCTGAACTCCAACTCCATTTGGATCCCTTACAAAAAAGCATTCCATATTGCCACCTAATATAATTGGTCCAGCAGTAATTATATTTTTTTCTTTTGATTTTTCTAAAATCTCATCATAATTCACTGGACAAATACCAATAGAAACATTGCTATTTGATAAAGCCTCTAATTCTAAATTTTTATAATAAATAAGTTCAATTTTCACTCCATTTTCTGCAGAAAAAAAAGCAATAGACATATCCTCATTATGAGAAAATTCCTTTTCAGCCTTCATGCCTAAAAAATCCTTATAAAACCCTTTAGACTTTTCAAAATCTTTTACTTTAATTGTAATCCAATTAATAACCATATTATTCCTCCCTTATATATTCCTTATATTAAACTCTAATAAACTATTATTTATCTAATAACTTAATTTTATTTTCCGTTTTGATTATAACATATTTTGTAAATTGCATACACTTATACTATATCTATTATCTATCTACTCCAATTTATCTAAATTATTATTCCTTCAAAATGGTCTATCTCATGTTGAATAATCTGTGCAGTAAAACCAGTAAATATTTGTTTATGTTTCTTAAAATCTCTATCAAGATATTCCACTTCTATTGTTTCATATCTTTTTGTTTTTCTAAAACCAGTTAGAGATAAACAACTTTCTTCTGTTTCATAACCTTTTTCTTTCTTTACTATAACTGGATTTACCATAGGAACTATTATATTACCTACACTAAATACAAGTATACGTTTTTTAACTCCTATCATATTTGCAGCCATACCAACACAGGCCTCTAAATTTGCTCTTAATGTATCAACTAAATCATCAATAACTGGTATATCAGCTTTTGTTGCAGCTTCTGATTTCTGTCCTAGGAATAATACATCCTTTACAATTGGTCTTATCATATTTTTTCAAACCTTTCTATTTCTTAATTTCTATTCTAATTTTAATTATCAACTTACTTGTTTGCCTATTCTTATTTTAATATAATCAAAGTATAAATAGCAAAAATACTAGTAGAATTAGTTAAATTCTACTAGCACTAAAAATTAATATTTAACCACTTTGGAAGCTTTTTATCAACCCAGACTATCTTTCCATGCTTCAAATATGCAATTTCTCTTAACACCTCAGTATTATCATATATATTTAATTCATCACATATTTTAATTACTTCATTTAAATTCTTTAAAGAATTATAGTATCTTCTTTCTATGTCCTTATCAGGTATTCCATGCCCACCTTTGCTTACTCTAATTTTAACTCTTTCCTTAGCAATTTCAGGATTATCTATACCTATATAATTCATAACTATATAAAAACCATTCTCTTTAGCAAGACTTATATTCCTTATTATACTTTTCCCACATAAAGTAGTTTCTTGGTTAAAAGATATTCCTTCAAGAATATATTTTTTTATTAAGACAATAGCTTCTCTTGCACACTTAACTTGAAGATTCTTATCTTTCCAAGAACCAATTCTTGCTACCATTTCATCAGTATTTATTCTTTTTTCGTCTTTATTTTCATTATAATATATAGATTCATACATTGAAGTTTTACCTGCTCCATTAACGCCTGCAAAAATTGTATATGTTGGCACCCTACTTACCTATAACCTTTTCTTGTTCTTTTTGTAATACTAAATTAGATAATGTCATATAAAAATCTTGTTCTTCTTTTGTCTTAGCATTCTTAAATAATTCCTTCAATTCACTATATGAATACTTTATAAAAATATCATATAAATTAATATCCTTATTTCCCATAAAAAGCACCTCCTAAAAGAAACATATTTATATAAATATTATATATCAAATTTTCTAAATCATAAACCTACCCTATATTTCTATCCAATCACTTATTTTATTGTATACTCTAAAGCCTCTCTTCTTATACATTTCATAAGCAATACTATTCTTTTCAATTACTGTTAAACAAAGTTCTTCTACTTTCTTTTCATTTAAGTATTGTATTGCTGTCTCTAATAATCTTTTACCATAGCCTTTTCCCCTATACTCTTTTACTAATCCTATATCGAAAAAGCCCTTATTACCTTCAATAATTATATTAAAAAAACCTCTACTTTCACCTTTATCTGTTACAATAAAATATTCTTCATTGTCATTCTTATTATCTAAATATCCCTTTGCATCTTTAATTTCTATATAGCTTCCATGAGGCATATCCATAAAGGATTTATTATAAATATCAACATACTCATCAATATTTTCCTTTGATAAATTAATCTTATCTAATACATCATTTTCTTTTTCTCTATTAGTTAATATCATATTAAAGGATGAATAACTTCTTTTTAGTCCTATACTTTCTGCTAAATTAAGCAAATCCTTATTTCTTATTCCAAGTAAAACTTTATTTGCTCTATATTTATTTGCTAACACTAATGAATCATTGATTAATTCCTTTAATACTTTTTTATTATCCTTTGGGCAAATTACTTTGTTAATATAGATAGTCTTTAATTTATCAACAACCTCTAATATTACTGATACCTTACCTAGCATTTTTTCTTCAAGAAAATAAAATAATACACCTTCTCCATAATTGCAAATCTTACCCTTAAGTTCTTTTTCAATATCATCTAATGATAAATCATTATTTTCATTATTCTTTATAAACTCTAATGCTAAAATTCTTTCATCACTATTTAATTCTAAAAAGCTCTTTATCATTATTCCTTCACCCAATATTCACTACAATCTTTAGATCTATCTAAAAATCCATATTGAATTAAAGCCCTTCTTATTGTTACATAGTCTTCGTATATTCTCTTTAATACTCTATTAACTTCCTTTTCAGAATATTTCTTTCCAACATTAAAGTTTTTAGTTATTTCTTCTAATAATATAATTTTTTTCTTTTCTCTAGCTGGATAGCTTTTTAATCCTCCATTTTCATCTACATAAGTTTCTATCACTTTAATTTTCTCTTCCTTAGTTATATTAAATCTATCATCTAAGGTTGTTGCTCCCATGTGAGCATCACAAATAACATCATCTTCTAATATATTTATATTCTTATTTGTATTTTTAGAAAGTAAATTCATAGTTGCTAAAAATAGCTTAGCTTGTTTTTCTCTTTCTCTTAATTTATATCTATGATTTCTAATAGTTGAATTTGCCACTCCTAATTTTGATGCTATTTCCTTATCTGTAAGACCTAAAGCAATTAATTCAATTACTGATTTTTGAGAGGATGATATACCTGTATAATTTGAATTCATATTTAATAAATAGCTTAACATAGATTGATGCTTTTCCTTAATATGAAGCTCTGCTGCCTTTTTTGAATCATATAAGTTACCACCTACTTCATATATTCTTCCCTTAACAAAGCTTTCTTCACAAATTAAACATTTTATATTCTCTTCTGTTTCAATATATCCCTTTTCAATTTCTTCAATAGATGCATTCCAGAAAAATTCATTATCCATAATTTTATCCTCCATAATATTCCTTTGATTAAATTTTACAATCTTCTATTAATTTTGTCTATATATTTACAAACTTTACTTAATTAAGTTTATTATTTTATAAAGAAACAACAGGTTGCAATAAAAATTACAACCTGTTCTTTCTTTTAATTAATATTCATATCCTTCTTATTATAAATAAAAGTGGCAGCAACTAAAGATAATGCCATTAATAAAAATCCTATTAAAATAAACTTTACTTCAAATCCATCCTTTATTATTTTTGATGGAATTACCCATTCATATGGAGAAATATACTTTATAAATGAAAACTCTTCTTTTAGCTTAGATATAATTCCTAGTATATATGTTATAAAAAATAAACTAAGACCTATACTAGTTCCCATTTTACCTCTTTTTAAAATTGTTGATATAGCTATACCTATTGCCATAAATATATATCCTAAAAAGGACATCCCAATAAACATACTTTTTATATTCATCATAAGATCCATTATATCTATTTCACTTGGTTTAACTGCAATAGATATGCCTATTGTAATTCCTCCAATAATCATTGCAAATATTAAAAGGTAAACAATCCTTGATAATATCTTACTCCAAAGGATTTTACTTCTTGATACTGGTTTAGAATATAAAAACTCTATTGTTCCTTCACTTTCCTCTTCTATTATAGAATTAACTCCAAGAATTCCTCCATATATACCAAATGCCATAGCAATATATTGAAGACAATATCCTAGATAATCATTTATATTACTAAAATCAGTAGCACTTGAAAAATTAAAGGTTTCTAAAACTGCTGCTGGAAGTGAATCTAATTTAGCTCCTACTAGCTCTTGCATTCCCATATCCTTCATACTTGGGAATAATACCATAAATAAAACTATAATTGCAGAAGTTCCTATACTCCAGTATATTAATGATTTTATATTTCTTTTAAACTCAAACTTAAATATATTCATTATTTACTCTCTCCTTCATAATAGTTTAAAAAGGCCTCTTCTAATTTAACTTCTTCTATTAGAAGCTTGTCTAAATTATACTTAGCTAGTAAGCTTATTAATTTATTTATATTTCCTTTATAAATAAACTCAACTTCTTCACCTATAAGTTTTATACTTTCTGATATGCTCTTTATTTCTTCAATATTTATATTATTAGATTTTATAGTTATCCTTTTTCCTAAATCCCTATCCATATTATTCAAATCTAGTATATCTATGATTTTCCCTTCTTTTATAACTGCAACTCTATCACAGAATCTCTCTATTTCTGAAAGATTATGGGAGGATAAAAATATAGTTTTTCCCTTTGATTTTTCCTTTAATAATATATTAAATAGTTTTTGTTGAATTAATGGATCTAATCCATTTGTTGGCTCATCTAAAATAACTATTTTAGGATTGCTTAAAAGTGCTTGAACTATAGCTACCTTCTTTTTATTTCCAAGGCTAAGTTCTTCAATTTTTTTATCTAATTCCACCTCTAATTCATTGCAAAGCTCATTTAAATATTCTCTATCACAGGAATCAAAAAATGAAGCAGCATAATTTAATATATCTCTAACCTTAACCTCTGAATAATATCTTACTTCACTTGGTACATAGCTAGTAAACTCCTTAATAGCTTTACTTTCACTTACAATATCCTTTCCTAGTATCTTAGCACTTCCTGATGTAGGAAAAATAAAATTTAATAATGTCTTTATTGTTGTGGATTTACCTGCTCCATTTGGTCCTATAAATCCGTATATTTCTCCTTCTTTAATTTCTAAGTTTACATTTTTTATTCCTCTGTTTTTACCATAGCTCTTAGTTAAATTATTTATTTTAATAGCTTCCATATTTATCACCCCACTATAAATTTTCTTTATATCTCATTAATTTGTCATTAAACCTTTCTCCAGTTATTTTTTTATATCCATAGAAATTTAGTGTTACAAGAATAAAGTAGCCTGTATATATGATAAAAAATACCCTGTTAGATATTCCCCATAATTCTGTCCAATTAAAGTAATTAATAAAAATACTTAAAATTCCTAAAATCATTAAATAGTGTACTACTACTTTAATTTTTATTGATACCTTAGGTAAAAACTTTTCACTATATAAAATAAATTGAATTACGCTAATTATTAATGCTAATAATATAAACTCCCATAGTAATTCTAAGCGCATTATTTCATTTCCAAGAAAAAGGCTTACTACACCATAGGTTAAGATTATCATCATAAAAAATAATCCTGTTAATGATTTTAATTCATATCCCATATTATAAAAATTCTTCATTATTTCTTCTCCTTTAATAATCTAATTTTGCTTTAAGTATTGGAACATATTGCCTTGAAACTATTAATTTTTCTTTATTTTCAAGTAAAACCTCTACTCGTCCTCCAAATATAGGATTTATAACGGAGATTTTAGATATATTTATTATTGTAGATTTAGATGCTCTAAAAAAATGATATGTTGAAAACTTCTCTTCAACTTGATATAACCTTAGATTACTTTCATATACATCTTCCTTAGTATATACGAAGGTTCTTTTATCTACAGATTCAAAATACAATACATTTTCTGGTTTTATAATATGTACTTTACTATCTTTAATGCCAGTAATTACATTTTCTTCTGCTCTTAGCTTTTCAACTATTTTTACTATACTATCGTCTATAGTCTTACAATTAATAACTATTTCAATTTCATTATTATTTTCATCTTGATTAATTATTATTTTCATACTATCTCCTTTTATAATTTTATAATTTCATACTACTACTTTTAATAAATATAGCAATATGATCTATACTAAGATTCATTATTTTAATACTAAGTTGCATTTGTAATATTTTGCGAAGCAAAATATTACAAAATGAAAGAATGAAAAAGTGAAAGAATTAAGAAGATTTTGCTCTGCAAAACTTAAGTAAGATTGTGAAAAACACTATTATTCAAAAATCCTTAAGGATTTTTCACCTTCATTTTATAATTCTTTCATTAATAAATTCTTTCGTAGAGCAAAACAACCTTAACTTTTCACTAAATAAATTGCTCTGCAATTTATTAATTTAGAGTATTAAAAATTGGCAAATTATATATACTAAACTATATAAAGTTTAGTACTTGGAGGTATATAAATGCATAATAAATATAATGATCTTTTTGATCTTTTAGTAAAATCTTATTATGAAGGAAATTTTGACCATACTCTTTCTAGAATTATGGTATGCCACGAGGTTTCTCCTCAGGAAACCTTTAAAATTGTTACATCCCTATGCGGAGTATCTCTGGAATTCGATAATAACTATGTTTACAATATGAAAAAAGCAATTACTAATTATACTGTTAATAAGAGATTTATAGAAAAGTTAGATAGCTGTAATATTAATTGTAAGCAAAATAAAGATAAAAAATTCAATTGCCAAGCAGCTTGCCCATTCGATGCTATTTTATATGATGATAATAATAAATCTACATATATAAATTATGATTTATGTGTTGGTTGTGGATTATGCATAGACTCCTGTAAGGATGGTAAACTTTTAGATAAAATAGATATTATTCCGATAATAGATTTAATAAAGAATAATAAAACTGTTGTTGCTGCTGTTGCGCCTGCAATTATGGGACAATTTGGTGAAGATGTATCTTTAGATCAATTAAGAGAAGCATTTATAAAAATTGGATTTACAGATATGATTGAAGTTGCCTTTGCTGCAGATATGCTTACAATAAAAGAAGCTGTAGAATTTAATAAACATGTAAATGGACCTAATGATATAATGATAACCTCTTGTTGTTGCCCTATGTGGGTTGGAATGCTAAAAAGAGTATATAAAGAATTAGTTCCTGATTTATCTCCTTCTGTTTCTCCAATGATAGCTGCAGGAAGGGTTATAAAAAAATTAAATCCTGATGCTAAAGTAGTATTTGTAGGTCCTTGTATAGCTAAAAAGGCTGAAGCAAAAGAACGAGATTTATCTCATGATATAGATTTCGTTTTAACATTTCAAGAATTAGACGATATTTTTAAAACTTTAGAAATTAAACCTTCTGAATTAAAGGGAGTACCTACTAAAGATTATGCTTCAAGAGGTGGCAGATTATATGCTCGTACTGGTGGTGTTTCTATTGCTGTAGGTGAAGCTGTAGAAGAATTATATCCAGAGAAAGCAAAACTTTTTAAATCTGCAAAAGCTGAAGGTGTCAGAGAATGTAAAGAAATATTAAATAAAGCTTTAAGTGGTGATATTAAAGCTAATTTTATAGAAGGAATGGGTTGTATTGGTGGATGTGTTGGTGGCCCTAAAGCCTTAATATCTAAAGAAGAAGGGAAACTATCTGTTGATAATCTAGCTTATAATTCTCCAATTAAAATTGCTACACATAGTAGTACTATGGATGAAGTATTAGAAAAAATAAATATAACTTCCCTGAAGGATTTTGAAGATGATAAAAAAACTGAAATTTTTCATAGGGATTTTAGTTAAAAATAAATATCATATTATGCTCATTTTCTTTAAAATACACTTAATTAAGTAATTTAAAGTAGAAATTAAGTAGAATATCTACTTTTCTATTACTGTCATAAATGTCTTAATTATCATATGTTATACTGTAAAAATATTATTGGAGGAAATTTTAATTTGGATACCTTAAGTGTTTGTATTATAGCTAAAAATGAAGAGAAAAACTTATTAAGATGCCTAGAGAGCATAAAAGGTATTGCAGATGAAGTAATATTAGTTGATACAGGTTCTGTTGATAAAACAATAAGTATTGCTGAAAAATATAATGCTAAAGTAATAGAATTTCCTTGGAGAAAAAATTTTAGCTCTGCAAGAAATAAGGCCTTAGAAATGGCAACTAAAGATTGGATCTTATGTCTTGATTGTGATGAAGCTCTAGATGGATCTCAAATTTATGAAATTAAAAGATCCTTAAGAAATTCTAAGAATTTGGGTTTTAGACTAAAACTGACTAATGTTATTAATAATAAATTATATGAAGGAAAACATATTTTGAGAATTATTAAAAACAATTCTGGATTTTACTACTCTGGAAAGATTAATGAAAGACTCATGAATTCAATTTATGAAGATTCATATAATACTGAAATAATTAATTTAGAATATCTTTTATATAATTTTGGATTTGATTATAATAGAAAGACTCTGACTGAAAGATGCAATAGAAATATAGAAATTTATTTATCCTTTAATAAAGAAGAATTAGATTTTGCTTATTATTATAATATTGCAAATGAATACTACCTTTTGAGAAAATATAATACTGCAAATAACTATTATATTAAATCACTTAACTCAAATGATAATATTTATATAAATAGCTATATAACATTTTTATTAGTTAAATCCTATTACTATATGAAAAAATATAATAAGGCTATTTTGATAGGTGAAAGCTTCTCTATTAAATATAATTTTATAAGGGAACTCTATTTATTTTTAAGTGAATGCTATAAAGCGATTGAGGAATTTGATATTTCTAAGGAATGTTTTAAAACTTATTTAACCACTCCTCCCAATGAGTACTCTTACTACTTTAATTTAATTCATAATATATCTAAAGATATAATCCCTGAATTTTTCGGATTCTCCATATTAAATTTGTGTATAACTAAATAAAATAAGGAAGATTTTGTAATCTTCCTTATTTTTAATATATTAGAAATTTGAAAACCTTTATACTGATATTAATCTAAACTTAATATCAATAATGTCAAGTTACTAGTCTTGTCTCTTGTCTAAAATTTGCTCTAAAACATTTAATCTTGTTTTACCAAGTATTTGTTTAGGCTTCTTAGCTATTTCATTGTCTTTGTAGAACTTGTTCTTGTTTGCTTGTACAACCATATAGATTTTTTCCTCTAATGCTTCGTCTTCAATGTTCCCTTCAAAGTAGTCATCTATGTAGTTTCTCAATGCATAGCTTAGTTCTTCTTGATTTTTGTAATATAATCTAATTCCACCCTTATTCACTATATAATCCTCCCTATAAAATCTACTTTTTAAATATATTTTATACCAAATATATCTAATATACAACCTGTATTGATATTCTTAATTCTTACTTAATTATTAAATGTATCTATTTTCCACTTTTTTCTTCAATTATCTTAGTTTTAAAAAAATATTAATAAAAATCATAATGATTTTAAAAATACTATTGACAAATTATTAATTAATAATTATTATTAATACATAGAGAATATTAAAAGAAACAGGAGGAAAAAATTATGGCATTAATAGGAAAGAAATTAGAAGACTTTAAGGTTCAAGCTTACCACAATGGAAAGTTTGTAGAAGTATCAAATGAAGATGTTTTAGGAAAGTGGGGAATATTCTTCTTCTATCCAGCAGACTTCACATTTGTATGTCCAACTGAATTAGGTGATTTAGCTGATCATTATGATAGCTTTAAGGAAATAGGAGCTGAAATATATTCAGTATCAGAAGATTCACACTTCGTTCATAAAGCATGGGCTGATACAACTGAAACAATTGGAAAGATTACTTATCCAATGTTAGCAGACCCAACTGGTAAGTTAGCAAGATTCTTTGAAGTACTTATCGAAGAAGAAGGTATGGCTTTAAGAGGAACATTTATAGTTGACCCTGATGGCATAATCCAAGCTTATGAAGTACACCAAAACGGAATTGGTAGAAACGCTGAAGAATTATTAAGAAAGGTTCAAGCTGCTCAATTCGTAAGAGAACATGGAGATGAAGTTTGCCCAGCTAACTGGACTCCAGGAGCTGAAACTTTAGTACCAAGCTTAGATTTAGTTGGAAAACTTTAATATATAACATAGAGGGGACTTTCTCCTCCACTATAAAAAATTAGCGAGGAAACTCGCTATTTTTTTAACAAACTAATCAATAATAATTATTAGGTAATAATAGAGTATTAAAATATATATTTCATTTTATTTATAAGGAGGCTTATATGAACAATAATATTTATGATTTAATTATAATTGGTGGCGGTCCTGCTGGATTATCTGCTGGTTTATATGCAGGAAGAGCAAAGCTTAGAACATTAATCATTGAAAAAGAAAATATTGGTGGGCAAATTTCTACTACTGCTGAAGTGGTAAACTATCCTGCTATAGTTAAAACAAGTGGTGCAGAAATGACATCTCAAATGAGAATACAAGCTGAAAATTTTGGAGTTAAATTTAAAACTGCTGATGTTACAGATGTAGATTTTAATGGTGAAGTTAAAACTATAAAAACAAATGTTGGTGATATTCAAGGAAGATCTGTTATTATAGCTACAGGTGCTTCTCCAAGAAAATTAGGATTTCCTGGAGAAATTGAATATGGTGGTAGAGGTGTTGCCTATTGTTCAACTTGTGATGGTGAATTCTTTAAAGATTTAGAAGTTCTTGTAATAGGTGCAGGTTTTGCTGCAGCAGAAGAAGCTATATACTTAACTAGATTTGCTAAAAAGGTAATAATTATAGCTAGAGAACCTGATTTTACTTGTGCAAAATCTATTGGAGATAAGGTTAAAGCTAATAAGAATATAGAAATTAGATTTAATACTGAAGTTGTTGAAGCTGTTGGTGATGATGTATTAAGATCAGTAAAATTAATTAATAATGTTACTAATGAAACTTCTGAATACTATCCTCCAAAAGAAGATGGTACATTTGGTATCTTTGTATTCGTTGGTTATCAACCACAAACTGATGTATTTAAAAACAAAGTAGATATGGATAGATGGGGCTATATATTAACTGATGAAAATATGAAAACTAATGTAGAAGGTGTTTATGCAGCTGGTGATTTAAGACCTAAAATGCTTAGACAAGTTGTTACTGCAGTTGCTGATGGTGCTATTGCTGCCACAGATGCTGAAAAATACGTAGCTGCACAAAAAGAAAGACTTGGAATTGTTGATGAATATGTAGAAGAAGAAAAAGTTGAAGAGAAAAAAGAAACTCCAGTATCTTCTAATGTAAAGCCAGGTAAGAGTGCACTATTAAATGATGCTCTAAGAGCACAAATTCAAGGAGTTCTAGCTAGATTTGAAAATAATATCTCTCTAGTTTCAATTGTGGATGAAAATAATAGTAAATCTATTGAATTAAGAGATTTAGTTTTAGATATAGCTGATTTAGGTGATAAAGTTACTGCCCTTATATATAAGAAGGGTGAAAATCCTGAAATGGAAGATAAGGTTCATGCAAACAAATTCCCTATAGTTGCTATTTTAAATAAAGATGGTGAATATAGTGGTGTTAAATTCCATGGTGTGCCTGGTGGTCATGAATTAAATTCATTCCTTATAGCTATGTATAATGTAGCAGGTCCTGGTCAAGAAATTAATGCTAATGTTTTAAATGATATTAAGTCTATAGATAAGAAACTAAATATTAAAGTTGGAGTATCACTTTCTTGCCATGTATGTCCTGATGTAGTTATGGCTGCTCAAAGAATTGCAATAGAAAATCCTAATATAGAAACTGAAATGTTAGATTTATCTAACTTCCCTGATTTAAAGAATAAGCATAAAATAATGAGTGTACCTGCATTAATAGTAAATGACGAAAAAGTATACTTCGGTGGTAAGAAGCTTGAAGAAATAGTAAACTTATTAAAATAATAATTTAACCCCAAAAAGTGTTTTCTGTTTATATACAGAAACCACTTTTTTATTTTTCTTAATATTTCTTTAACCTTATATTCAAAGGTAATCCTTCCAAATTGATAATAAGTATCTAACTATTAAAAGAATAGCCTATATGAATAGACTTACTCTAGAGGTTGTCTTTCATATAGGCTTAATTTAATCTATAATTATGCTGTTATTTTTGATGCTAATTTTTCTTTTTTTCTTTTTTCTGTTTCGTCTACAACTAATGCTGTAACTGCTGTTCCAGTTACATTAGTTAATGTTCTCATCATATCTATTATAGCATCTACTGCCATTACCATAGCCATACCTTCTATAGGTAATCCAGCTGTTGATAATACAACAGTTGTTGACATAGTAGCTGCTCCTGGAACTCCTGCTATACCAATTGAAGAAATAATTGTAGTCATTACTATTAGAATATAATGATACATTGTTAAATCTACTTTAAATACATTTGCTACAAATATAGCTACTATAGCTGGATATAAACCACCACAAGCATTCATTCCCATTGTTGATCCAAGTGGAGCTACAAAGCTTGCAACATTTCCAGAAACCTTAGCATTTTCTACTAAGTTCTTAATAGTAACTGGTAATGTACCATAACTACTTTGGCTTGTAAATGCTACTACTTGAGCTTCTGATATATCTTTAAAGAATTTTAATGGATTCTTTCTTGCAACAAAAGCTACTAATGGTGTATGAACTAATAGTATTTGTAATATACATGCTATATAAACAGCTACTACAACTAATAATAATGATTTTATTGTATCTATTCCATTTTTTGCTGCTGCTGTTGCTATTAAAGCAAATACTCCATATGGTATAAACTTTAATATTATTCTAGTAATACTTAATACTAATTCATATGCTGATAATACAAAATCTTTAAAAGGTTTAACCTTCTCTGGATTATTATTGTCTTCAATAACTAATGCTACTGCTATAAATAATGAGAAAATAACTATTGGAATTATTTGATTATTAACCATTGCTCCTACAGGATTAGATGGTAAGAAATCTAAAATAACCTTTGAAAAAGCTGGTATTTCTCTTGGAGTAAATCCTTCTACCCCAACATAATTTAATCCTTGTCCTAGATTGAATAATTTCCCTATAATTAATCCTATTATTGTTGCAACTCCTGTTGTTCCTAATAATATACCTATTGTTTTAAGTCCTATTGATTTTAAAGTATCTAAATTTTTAAGTCTAATTATGCTTGTTATTATTGATACCATAACTAATGGTACAACTATCATTTTAATTATTGATATATATCCCTTACCTACAACTTCAAGGTAAGCAAGATTTTCTTTAAAAATCCCTCCTAAAATTAAACCTATTGTTAAAGCTGTTAAAGTTGCATAAGAAAACTTTCCAGTCTTTGATTTTACTAAATAAATAACATAAAATGCTACTAATGATAGTACTACTGCTAAAACTAAATTAAAACTAATATTAATATTCATATTTTCCTCCTACTTTTAATTGATTTTATAATTATAATATAAATTATTAAGATTTTAAAAGAACAAAAAAACTCCTGCCCTGTAATACAGAGGCAGAAGTCTAACTTCCACGGTTCCACTCTGATTAGATATAAAATATATCCATCTCGTCATCGGTACTAAAGATACCTAGTCTCTATAATGGGAGAACCCATAACCCCCTACTTAGTTTCAAGGATTAAACTCCAAGATGCACTTCATTAATACAATTATAAGCTATTCCAGCAAACTAGCTCTCTCTAAAATAATTGTTATTAATTACTTCTTCTCTTCATCGTCATTATTCATATCGGAATACTATGATTTAATTATATCATTATATCATTCCTTGTCAATATATAAATTAAATATTTCAAATGAATATTTTTGTATTAATTTTCTCTTAAAATAAAAAAATAAGAAACTATAAAAGCATCCCCTTATTTAATGGACAGTTAATAATGCATAATTGTTGAAATAATTCAGCAAGCTGAATTATACAATTTTCTAAACTCTGAAGGAGTTTATTCCTTAATTATGCATTACCCACTATGCATTATGAATTACTTTAAGTACTCATCAACATTGTTTATTGTAACCTTAGTATGTGGTAACTTTTTATACTTACCATCTTCTATATCCTTTATATTTTCTATAGATTTTCCTTGTGCTACATTAATTGCTATTTCTAAAATGGCTTCTGCTTGTGCCATTGAATCACTTATAACAGTGCCCTTCATATCCCCAGCTTTTATTGATTCCATAGCTGCTTTTATTCCATCTATTCCAACTACTATAGGTTTGCTAATTAGTTCGCTATTAGAATTTATGGCATGAATAGCTCCAAGTGCCATAACATCATTATTGCTAAATACAACTTCTATACTATCCCCAAATTCTTTAATCCATTGAGTCATTTTGCTATTTGCTTGATCACTTTGCCAATTAGCACTATCATCAGCTAACTTTTCTGATTGTATTCCTTTTTCATTTAAAGACTTAATACAATATTCCGTTCTTATAAGTGAATCTTGATGGCCTGGCTCTCCTTCAAGCATAACATATTGAATTATTCCATCTTTATTTTTATCATAAATTTCTTTATTGGAAATCCATTGCTCAGCCACAATATCAGCCTGTAGTCTTGCTGATTGTTCCGCTTGTGCACCTACATAATAAACTTTATTCCATCTATCCATATCTTCTTCTACAGGTTCCCTATTGAAGAAAATTAATGGAATGTCTGCTGACTTTGCTTTATCTATTATTGTAGCTGCTGCTGTTCTATCTACTAAATTAACACATATCACATCATAATCTTGATTAATAAATCTATCAACTTGATTTCCTTGGTTTAATGTACTTCCCTTTGCATCTACAAATTCGAATAAAATTTTAGAGTTATACTCACTTCCTTTTTCCTTAATAATTTGTTCCAAATTATTTGTGATTGTAGATATAAAAACATCATCTTGCCTATATACTGTTACTCCAATCTTTATTTCTTCAGTTGATTTAGTCTTGCTACCCTCACCACATCCTACTATTAAGGTAGAAATAATTACTAAACTAATCATACCCAATATCTTTTTACTCTTTATCACAATAACCTCCTATTAATAATTACTTATTATAAATTTGTGACATGGATTTTAATTAAACTTTCTTATCTTAAATTTATAAGAAAATATTATCTAACAATTGGAAATAAGATTTTTTGATTTTCTTTGGAGTACATATTTTCACCATTTATCACAGTTGACTCAATACTGATTTTATTATCTATCTTTTTATGTTCTATTTTATTAACAGCAGTGTTTACGCTTAAATATCCAATATTAAATTCATTTTGTATTACAGTGGCATTAATTATTTCTTCTTCTATTAAAGATATTATTGTACTTGTTCTTCCAATTCCATATACTTCAGTATCATACTTTACATTAGTATCATTAATAATATATTTTTTTGCCCTTCCAATAGCTTCTAACTCACCTGCCTCAAAAGCAACAAAAACTGTTTCTTGATCTTCTTCCATTATGCTTCTGATTTCATTATATAATTTTGAATCATCCTTAGGTAACTCTATAACTTCATAAGTGTTTTTACTCTTATTTATTTCATCTTTGAACCCATTATATCTATCAACTAAACTGCTAAATTCTAAATCACTTTTAGCAATTATAATATTCTTTCTAGTATTGCCATTTCTTATTACCTCTTCTGCCAATTTTTTACCCAGCTCATAATTATCACAAGAAATATAAGGTATATTTTGTTTAGTATCTATTTTTGATTCAAATAATACTATTGGTACTTTTTTACTAGTATTTTCTATTATATTTGATAATGCTGTATAATCTGAAGGTGATATAATTATGGCATCTGTTCCTGAATCTATTGACTTCTCTAAATAATCCTTTTGTTCTTCAACATTATTTTCTTCTAGTAATGATATAAATCTTAGATTAACATTCATTTCTGAAGATGCTTGCTCCATTCCGGCTTTTATAATGCTCCATTCCTCATTATTTCTTCCTCTTATTATTACAGAAATATCATACACTACAATTTCTTTTTTTCCACCTTCTTTAAGTAATACTAATGAGGAAGCTAATACCGCTAAAAGTAAAGTCAAAATAATTAATTTTTTCTTTATTCTCATTTCTTTTCCTCCTTAGCACTATTAAATTCTATAGCTGGCATATGAATTCTAATTGTAGTTCCTTCATCTGGTTCACTATAAACTTCTAATCCATACTCCTCTCCGAAGTATAACTTAATTCTATCATGTACATTTCTTAATCCAATTCCTGATCCTTTTTTCTGACCATTATTAACTTTTTCAATTAATAGCTTGTCCGCTATTTCTTGAGGCATTCCCAAACCATTATCAATTATATCTATATATAAGTCTTTTTCTTTTCTATATGATTTTACCACTATATCCCCATCACCACTCATATATTCCATTCCATGATATATAGCATTTTCTATAAGTGGTTGAACTATTAATTTAATACTAGTTAAATTCAAGGTATTTTCATCAGATTCAATACTATAACTAAATTTATTTTTGTATCTTATATTTTGGATAGTTAAATAATTTCTAGCATGTTCTAATTCATCTTTTACTGTAATTACATTTTTACCCTTACTTAAACTAATTCTGAAAAATCTAGCTAAAGCACTGACCATAACTATTGATCCATCATATTTTTCATTCTCTATCATCCAAATTATAGAATCTAAAGTGTTATATAGAAAATGAGGATTTATCTGTGCTTGAAGTGCATTTAATTCACTTTTTCTTTTTGATTCTTGTTCTATCATTATATTTTTCATAAGTATATTCATTTGATTAACCATTGATTTTATTGCCTTTGCTAAATGTTGAACTTCATAAGAACCATTTTCTGTTATATTTAAGTTTACCACTCCATTTTCAAACTCTTTAACAGATTTCTCTAAATCCTTAATAGGATTTGCTATTCTTGATGATACAAACATATTAATTGATATTAATATAAATATTGCAAAAATCATAATAAAGATTGCAAATACTCTAAATTCATAATATCCTGCTGTAACATCAGACATTGGGGATATAGCAACTAATTTCCATCCAGTATATCCAACTGTCTTAACAGTAACTAATCTCTTGCTTCCTTCAAATTTTTCTATATGATTTCCATCTTCAAATTTAGCTGCTTCTTTATTATTTTCAGTTATTAAATTTGAATAAATAAGTTGTTGTCTTGGATGATATATTATTTCTCCATCTCTATCTATAAGATATACATAACCATTTTTGCTAACCTCTACATTTTTGCAAATTTGTTCTATCCCACTAAAATTCATATCTACTAAAAGTACTCCACTACTAGTTTTACCATTATTGGTTATTTCAACAGCTCTACTTAATGATACTACCCATCTATATTTATAATTAGGATCATAAAATAAATTTTGAACATGAGGAGTTGAAAAATGTAAATTTTCTTTTTTATTTTTTGCATTTTGAAACCAATTATTATTTCTTGCCTCTATATTCTTTTTAAGCTGTTGAAGTGGATATGAATCTATAACCTCACCATATTCTGAAAATAATGTTATACTTATTAAATTATCTTTATTTGCCTCATATATTAAATCCATTTCTTTTTCTATATTTTCTACTGACATATCTATCTTTTTTATAGCTCTATAGTAAATAGTATCTGAAATTTTCATCATATTTCTTAAGTAACTGTCTAAATTCAAATTAACTTGATCAATAATTGTTTGGTTATTCTTAGACACAACTTCTTCAGTAGAATTAGAAAATCTTAAATATAATGCTCCTCCAACTACTATCATTCCAGCAACAGCAACTACAGTAAAGGAAATTGAAATTATATATTTAATACTAGCCTTTTTGTAATATTCATTTAATTTGTCTTTAATAAAATTAAACATAATATTCTTCTCAATTCTTTCTATATCTTGATGGTGATATTCCAAACTTTTTCTTAAATACGTAGCTAAAGTAATTTGCTTCTTGATAACCAACCTTTGTGGCTATAATATAAGTCTTATCATCTGTAGTATTTAATAATTTTACAGCTTCTTCAAGCCTTATATCAGTAAGATAGCTTACAAAGCTCATATCTGTTTCTTTTTTAAAAATAGTTGAAAAATATGTAGAGCTTACATGTAAATATAAACAAAGCTTTTCTACAGATAATTCCTCGTCATAATAATTATTTTTTATATATTCTTTAGCTTTTTCTACTAATATTTTTGAAGAGTTAATTCTTTCTTTTTTTATTATTTTATTTAATATTATTGCTTTAGCCACAAACCATGTTTTAATTTCTCTAATTGAATTAAATTCATCTAAGTAACTATAAAAATTAAATTCATCACCAAAAACCTTATTAACTTCTATATTATGGCTTTGAATTAATTTAACCATAGAAGTCAAAACTTCCATTAAGTAAATTCTATACTTATCTAATGCTACAGGTGATTCTTCTATTTTCTTAAATATATTATCTACTTCTATTCTTATATCTTCCTCACTTGAAAGTTTAATTGAATTTAAAAATTTCACTTCCTCTTGGTCTTCAAATTGAAGTTGTATAGAATTATCTGGTTCAACATCATCAATATAAATTGATTTACCATTTCCAAGTATTGGTCTATAAGCTAATGCGCTTTGTGCTGTTCTATATGAAAATCTTATTTCATTAATATCTTCATATATTCTACCTATTCCAATGGAAATATTCCTTCCAAATACACATTCAAAGATTTTACATACTTCATTTAAACCTTTTATCACATTAAATATGTTATCCTTTTCATTTAATGCTAATAAAAGAACTATTTTATCTAAATAAGGGAAACTTATAAAGTCACAATAATCTACCATAGTTTCATTTACTATATTTTTAAGTGATATTAGTGCCAATCTATTATCTTCATTTTTATTTAAATCATCAATATTTATTAAGGCTACACTTAAAAATTTATTTATAAAATCTAATCCTAACTTTTTTTCATTTTCCTTCCATTGTTCCTTAGTTACTCTTCCTTCTAAAGCTCCTACTAATAGTTGTTCTCTTATTACTGGTATACTTTCTAAATAATGCTTTTCAAGAACTTCCATATTTCTTTTATCATTATATTCCTTATCTAATTTTTCTTTTAGCCTCTTCAATACATCTATAAGTTCTAGAGAGTTAATAGGTTTTAATACATATTCAACTACATTTATTTTTATTGCTTGATGTGCATATTCTAAATCATCTGAACCTGAAAAAATAATGATTTTAGTTGAAGGCATTATATCCACTACTCTTTTTCCAAGCTCTAAGCCATCCATAAAAGGCATTTTTATATCTGTCATTAGCACATCTGGATGAATTTTTTCTGCTAACTCTAAAGCTTCTTGTCCATTTTCTGCATCTCCTACTACTACAAATCCATGCTCTTCCCAATTAATTTTTTTAATGACTCCGAGTCTAATTTCCTCTTCATCATCTACAATCATTATCTTATATAACCCCATAACACCCTCCTATAAATAATATAGAAATAAATCTATAAATTATGCTTAGAAAATCTTCTGATTATTCAAAATTTATTATATCATACTTTCTTAAAATATAAATATTTAAATACAAAAAATGGAACTGTTTTCACAGTTCCAAATAAATTAGTATTTAATTTTATGCTCTATAGTATTATTCCTATTATCAATGATAAGAAAATTAAAATAAATAATAATATTATTATCTTATCCATGGTTTTCACTGATACATCTATATTCCCATAAAGGGTATCTCTCATAGATTTTTTAGGTACTTCTTCAATATTTACCTTTATCTCTTCATTTTCCATACTAATCATTTCCTTTATTATTTCTTAGCTATATATTTTCTTACATCTAATGAAACAGCAACTATAATAATTAATCCTCTAATTATATATTGCCAGTATGCATTTACACCTATGAAGTTTAATCCATAGTTTATTACTTGAAGTAATACTGTACCTATTAATACTCCTGGAATTGTACCAATCCCACCAGTAAATGAAACTCCACCAACTACACAAGCAGAAATTGCATCTAATTCATAGTTAAATCCTGTACTAGTTGTAGTTGATCCTGCTCTAGCTGCTTCTAAGAAACCTGCAAGTCCATAAAGTACTCCTGATATTATAAATATAAACATTATATTTTTCACAAGATTAACTCCTGAAACTGCTGCTGCTTCTGGGTTTCCCCCTATTGCAAACATATTTTTGCCTAATTTTGTTTTATTCCATACAAACCACATTATAGCTGCTACAATAGCAAGATAAAATACTAAATATGGGATTTCTATACTTCCTAATCTTAAATATCCGTTAACAAAAGCAGTATATCTTTCATCTAAATTAGCTACTGGTTGAGCTCCTAGTGGTGGTCTATCAATATATAAACAAGATGCACCATAAGCTATAAGTTGAGTACCAAGGGTTATAATAAATGCATGTACTTTCAGTTTTGCAACTCCAAATCCATTAATTGCTCCAAATATTCCACCTATTACTATTGCTAAAAACATTGGTACTATTAAAGGTAATGCTTTTAAGTTAGGATACATTCTAGCAGCATATGTTGTTGATTGTAATAATGATGCTGATACAATAGCTGTAAATCCTAAAATACGTCCAGCAGAAAGGTCAGTTCCTTGAAGTACTATTAATCCTGCAACCCCAAGTGCTAGTATACCACGTGTAGATGCTTGACTTAAAATATTAGTAAAGTTTTTCAATGAAAGGAAGCCTGGTTCCTTTATAACAAAAAACACTATCATTATGAACAGAACTATATATAATGCATAATTAAGCAAGAAATTTTGTAAAGACTCTTTATTAAATTTAACTTTATTCATAGGTTCCACCTCTACTCTAAATATATTTAGCAGCCATAGTCATAATATCTTCTTGAGACAATTTATCAGCATCACCAATACCAGCTACCTTACCATTTGACATTACAAGAATTCTATCACAAATCCCTAATAATTCTGGCATTTCAGATGATACAACTATAACTCCTTTTCCCTTATTTGCTAAATCTATAATCAATTGATAAATTTCGTATTTAGCACCAACATCTATTCCTCTTGTTGGTTCATCTAATAATAGTATTTCTGGATTAGTTAAAAGCCATCTTCCTATAATTACTTTTTGTTGATTTCCTCCAGATAAGCTTCTAATTAATGTTTTCTGACTTGGAGTTTTAACCTTCATACTATTTATTGTCCATTTAGTATCTTCAATGATTTTCTTATTATCTAATACACCGAATTTACTATATCTATCTATATTAGCAATCATAGTATTGAACTTAATATCAAGTTGACCAAATATACCTGTTGCTCTACGTTCTTCTGTTAATAAAGCAAATCCATTTTTTATTGCTTTACGAGAATCACTATTTATTACTTTTTTACCATGGAGATTTATTTCTCCTGCGCTATGTTTAGCTATTCCAAATATAGTTTCCAATAATTCAGTTCTCTTTGAACCAACTAGACCTGCAATTCCAAGAATTTCTCCTTTTCTTACTTCAAAAGATACATCTCTAATTGAAGGTTGATATGCACCAGTTAAGTTTTTAACTTCTAATATTACATCTTTAGGTTTATTAGTCTTTGGTGGAAATCTATTAGTTAAATCACGTCCAACCATTAATTTAATAATTTTATCTGTAGTAAGATCTTTAGCTGGAATTGTATCTATCCACTTTCCATCACGCATAATAGTTACATCATCAGAAATTTGAAGAATTTCTTCCATTTTATGAGAAATATATATAATACCGCAGCCTTTATCTCTTAATTTATTTATAATTTTAAATAAATGATTTACTTCTTCATTTGTTAATGATGATGTAGGCTCGTCTAGAACTAATATTTTAGCATTATATGAAACTGCTTTAGCTATCTCAACCATTTGCCTTTGAGATACAGAAAGTTTAGCCATTTTAACCTTTGGATTAACATCTATCTCAAGTTCATCTAATATTTTTTTAGTTTCCTCATACATTATCTTTTCACTTACAACACCAGCATTACCTGGATATCTGCCAAGCCATATATTGTCCATAACATTTCTTTGTAAAACTTGGTTTAATTCTTGGTGAACCATAGCAACTCCATTATCCATTGCTTGCTTTGGATTAGAGAATTTGCTTTTTTTCCCCTCTATTAAAATTTCACCACCATCTTCAATATAAACACCAAATAAACATTTCATTAAAGTAGATTTACCTGCTCCATTTTCACCCATTAAAGCATGTACAGTTCCTGGTCTTACTTTTAATTGAACATTATCTAAGGCTTTAACTCCTGGAAATTCTTTGCATATATCTGTCATTTCAAGAACATATTTTGTATCTGCCATAACTTACTTCACCACTTTTCTATTATTTATTAAACTGCATAGTAAAAATATACTATGCAGTTTAGAAAAAATTTATTTACATATTATTTAATGTATGGTTGATATGGAATACGTACAGAAACACCTGTTTCATCAAACTTATATGAAGTTCCTTCTACAGCACTCTTTCCAGCTGCTAAATTCATTCCTGTTTCATATAAAGCCTTAGCCATTCCTTCAGCATCTTGTAAAACTGATCCTACCATAAATCCTTTAGAAATTAAGTCTTGAGCTGCTGCTGTTGCATCAACACCTACTACTGGAATAGTTTTTGCAGCATCACCATTGTTATAACCTTGAGCTTGTAATGCAGCTATAGCACCTTGTGCCATTCCATCATTATTAGCTATTACAGCTTCAATCTTCTCTCCAAACTTTGAGAACCATGCTTCTGTAGCGTTTTGAGCTAATGCTTGATCCCAGTTACAAACTTGAAGAGCTAATTCTTCTGTTTTAATTCCTTTATCATTTAAAGTAGAAACTGAATATTGAGTTCTTGCAACTGCTTCTGGATTATCAGGTTCACCCTTTAACATAACATATTGTAAAACTCCATCTCCATTTTTATCTATAGCCTTTGAATCTTTATCCCATAACTTTGAAATAATTTCTCCTTGCATAACTCCTGCTTCTTTTGCATTAGTTCCAACAAATATAGCTTTATCATATGCCTTAATTGAATCTGCTGATGGTTCCCTATTAAATAAAACTACTGGCTTTTCAGCAGCTTTAATCTTATCTATTACAGTTGGTGCAGCTCCTGTATCAACTAAGTTAACTAATAATAAATCAACATCCTTTTGTAATAATGTATCTATACTATCATTTTGAGTAGCTTGGTCACCTTTTCCATCATAGAAAGTAAATTCAACTTTATCTGAATTTTCACTTTGAAGTTTTTCTAAATTTTGACGAACTGTTGAAATATAAGTATCATCGAATTTGTATAAGCATACCCCAACCTTTACCTTATCTCCTTTTGCTGAATCTCCAGATTCTTTTCCTCCACAGCCTACTAATGAAGCTGTTACCATAACTGTTGCCATGGCCATTGTAAGTAATCTTTTAACTTTTTTCATATTAACCCTCCATCTCTCATAAATCATTACATTTATTGATTCCGTTTACATCATTTATTATAAATATATTCATTATTAACCTCCATACGAAAAACTTAACAAATATATCGAAATTCTTAACTATTAAAATAAGTTTCTGTTTGAAAGAATTATATATTTATGCTAGAATTTTAACTTGCATAATGATATGAGGTGATATTTTGAATAAAGACTACATAATTAAATTTATTAAAGATTCTTGGAAGGCCTTTCGTCCATTATCCCTAACTCTTGCTATTGGCTCTACTACCTTAGGAATAGTTTCTGCATATAAAATAGGGGCAATAGATTTTTCAAATTATAAAACTTTATTTTTAATTATTCTTGTTACTATTGCTGGGCTCTTAGCTCAATCTGGTGCTAACTTAGTAAATGATTACTTTGAAGGTAGCTTTAGATATTACAGACCTACTGGCAGAAAAATAAATTTTTTAGGTGTATCTAGAAGTTATTTTGATATTTATGTATTTCTTTGGGCAATGTGTTGTTTTGGACTAGCCTCCCTAATTGGTATATATCTAGTTTATATAACTGATTACAAAATGCTTCTAATAGGATTAATTGGAATATTTGGAGCTTATTCTTATACTGGAGAACCTTTTGTATTTAAAAGAAAAGGATTAGGTGTTCCACTTTCCTTTATAACAATGGGACCTTTAATGGTTTTAGGTGCTTCTTATCCTTTTACTCAAGAAATAAGTTTGTATCCTATTTTATTATCACTACCTGCATCATTTTTAATTCCTGCCTTAATGATAAGTAATGAAATGAGAGATTTTCAAAGAGATGCTAATTTAAGTCTTGGAACATTAAGTGTTAGAATTGGAAGTAAATTTAGTAGATATATTTATAGATTTTTAGTTTTTGGATCATATATATTGACATTAATTTATGTACTTACAGGGTTTTATCCTTTAACATCTCTATTAGTTTTTATCACTTTACCTATTGCCTTAAAAGCACATAAAGCTGTTTGTAGCTTTGAAAAGCTAGGAATTCCTTATACTAATAATCTTCATTGGAGTTTTACTTTAATATTAATTTTTACATTATTAATAGGATAATCTTTAATAAGACTATCCTTTTTCCCATATACTATTTATGTATGTTATAATAGTAATATATAGAAAGGGGTGTTTTTTATGAAAAATGGAATAAAGATACTAATAGCTGTAGTTGTAGTTATTGCTATAATAGCCTTCCCTATTATATCTAGTTACAATGGTTTAGTTAGCTTAGAACAACAGGTTGATAAGGCATCTTCTGATATAGATACTCAACTTCAAAGAAGATCTGACTTAATACCTAACTTAGTTAATACAGTTAAGGGATATGCAACTCAAGAAAAAGATATATTTACTGATATTGCAAATGCAAGAAGTAAACTATCAGGTGCTACTAATATTACAGAACAAGCTAATGCTGATAACGAATTATCAAGTGCTTTATCTAGATTACTAGTAGTTGTTGAAAGATATCCTGATTTGAAATCAAATGAAAATTTTAAAGATTTAAGCATACAATTAGAAGGAACTGAAAATAGAATAGCTGTTGCAAGACAAGATTATAATACTGCAGCAACTAGTTATAATACTAAATTGAGAAGATTCCCTACAAATATAGTGGCTTCAATTTTCGGTTTTGAAGCTAAACCACTTTACAAAGCAAGTGATAATGCTAGTGAAGTTCCATCAGTAGATTTTAGTAGATAGTTATGAGAGTATTTTCAAAATTAAAGGTACTTCTTTTATCTTCTCTATTTATATTTATAAGTTTTTCTCTAATTGCTTCTGCTGAAACCAACTATCCTTCTCCTACTAATTATAAGTATGTAAATGATTATGTTGGTATATTAACTCAAGAAGAACAAGAAAAAATAATATCTATTGGAAAAGAGTTAGAAGATAAAACTGGAGCCCAAGCTGTTACTGTTATAATAGATAGTACAGAGGGCAGAGAAATTGCAGATTATGCTTTAAATCTATTTAGAACCTGGGGAATTGGTGAAAAAGGTAAAGATAATGGTTTACTAATGTTAATTTCAATAAATGATAGAAAATGGAGAGTTGAAGTTGGCAGAGGCCTAGAAGGTGCAATTCCTGATGCATTAAGTAATAGAGTAATGGAGTCTTTAGCTACTGAAAAATTCAAAGCCAATGACTATGGAACAGGTATAGTAGATAGCTATAGTGCCTTTAGTGATTTAATTGCGGAAGAATATGATGTTACATTAGATAAATCATTAAATATAACTATTCCACGTAATGATGATGATACTAGTGTTTTTACCTTGGGTTCATTAGGATTCTTTGGAGTTCTTTTATTAATTGACCTTATATTTAATAGAGGTAGAATTACTAGATTTATTCTTCAAATTTTCATCTTATCTGGAGGAAATAGACGAGGTGGAAGAGGCGGTCATGGCGGCTTTGGTGGCTTCGGTGGTGGTTCCTCTGGTGGTGGTGGAGGTTTTGGTGGCTTCGGTGGTGGTTCTTCCGGTGGTGGAGGATCATCTGGAAGCTGGTGATGTGCTTCGCACAATGAAAAATTAATAATGAATAATGAAAAATTAAGGATTAAACTCCTTAGGGAGTTTATAAAATATAATTAAGTAAGAAGCTCCAAAAGGAGTTTCTTACTTAATTCATAATTCTGAATGAAATGAGAAATTATTATCTTAATTTTCATTCTTTCATTCTTTCATTTTTTTCATTCTTTACCAATATGCTTTTATATATTTAAAATAGAATTTTTTCCACATTGGAAGTCCTTCATAAACAAAGATACATGAATTTTTATAAGCATTTAATGCTTTTTTTGTTTTTTCAGGTGAGACATGTTTATTACCAAATGTTTCTTGAAGTGCAGATTTAATTAATTGTTCTGCCTCTTCAATACTAAGTTGTGGTACTATTTCTGCAATTACCTCTGGAAATCCTGGTTCCATGCCTGTATATTCTTTTACATATCCACCAAATTGAAGAACTTCTACTATTTTTGTAACTAACCTATCAGAATAAGACTTCTTATATTTTTTTAGTATTTTCTTTCTTCTTAATAGTACAATATAACAAATAGCAGTTATAGCACTTAAACTTTCTAAAACTATTGCTAGTACCTTTATAATATTCAAAAGTATCTTGAAATTTTTATTAGAATTATTATCTTCATTTATACTTAAGTTATTTTCTGCATTATCTATTTCTTCTTCATTAATTCTTTCAGGTATAGTATTAGTTCTTTCTTCAGCAACAGTATTTTTTTCTTCATTTATTTCACTGCTAACTTCATTTATAGTTGGTGTTACTTCTACCCTTTCCCATCCATAACCTTCTTTATAAATTTCCACCCATGCATGTGCTTCACGATCTGTAACAGTTGCTTTATATAAGCCTCCTGACTCCTCTACAAACTGAGATGGTTTTGCTATATATCCAGTAACATATCTAGCAGGTATTCCATACATACGATAAATTAATGTTGCAGTAGTTGCAAAATGAACACAATATCCTTTTCCACTTTCAAACAAAAAATATTCAGGTATTTCTTCATTTAATGGTATTATTCCTGGAGATAATGTATAGGTTGCACTTGACCATAAAGTATTTTTTATAAACTCTGTAATATTATCAGTTCCATAAATATAATTATCTTGGTATAGTTCAAAAAGTCTTGGGAATCTTTCTCTCGTAACATTCAAATATTTTTCTTTAGCATACTTATGCTCTTCTTCTTCTACATCTTTATACCACATGAAGGATTGACTATCTATATTTTTAAGTGCATTTAAATATTTTTCCTGGCTGTAGGTTGAAAAAGTATATTCTATCTTCCTCATACGCTGAGCTTGAGAAATATAAGGAATGTAAAACCCTTCTTCCTCTGGATTAAGATGCTTTACTTTTAACCATTGAGTAGAATCTATGTATAATCCTTGATTTTCTACAATCTCATTATTTTGAGTTAAATAAAATTGCTTATCGAAATAATTTAGAGCATCTATATTATCACCCTCTAAATTATCATCAACTGAATAATTTAACCACATGTCCTTCTCCCATTTATTATCCAAATAATTTGCACCTATAAAATTCTTAAGATAAATTATTTCATCTGGTTTTTCAGATACAGTTACTTCTAATTTTTGAACTCCTTTAGCATTATTATTCCCTCTACTAACTCTTCCTTCAATTTCTTTTTTAACCTTCAATTTTGTTGAAATCTCTTTAATTTCTTCTTCTAATTTAATTGGTATTGAAAAAAGAGTCATCATATGATTACTAGTTATCCTATAAGTTACTATTAAAGAAAATATGAAAAATATAGCTGTAAATAAAGCTCCAATTCCTGCTGTATTTATAAGTTCTATAGTAGATTTATTCTTCTTTTTCTTAATAGATAACATATTACCTGTAACAGAAGTCCCTATATGGAAGAACACAAATAAACATACTTGAATAATATCAGGTGGATTTCCAATAATGGGTCCAATTATTATAACTGCAATTGAAACTAGATAAATCAACCATCCTTTTCCTTTTTTAAAGGTAAGCCAATATATAATAAAAGCAACTATTACAGAAAAAATTAATATAGTTTCCGTAATATCAAAATTCTTAAGATACTTTATATTATAAAGAGTTAAAGTCCATATATTTTTCCACTGCTCTTTCAAAAAGTTTATATTAAATAGTAATAATAATGCAAAAATCATTACTCCAATTTTCATCTTCTTACTATTATATAAAATCCAAATAATGCTACAAATAATTATAGAAATAAAGTATACAAGTGTTTTTTTGAAGGTTAAAAATGGGCTAAAAGATATAGTATACAGTATTCCAGTAACACCAGAAACATAGCTAATAAATAACATTAATTCTGATAATATATTTCTACTTTCTTTTTTAACAGTAAAAATACTTGTTTCAAAGTCTACCCCTACCTTGTCTTTAGTTGCCTTTTTCTTTATAAACCTAAACAGTTAAACACCTTCTTTCTATTTCATCTAGATAATTTTCTTCTGAAAACTCCATAAGTAAATCTTTATTTAAAAACAATTTAAATTCTAAATTCAAAGTTATTGTAGTTTCAAAAGGATCTTCATATAAATATATTTCATTTAATATTTTATCATCAGACTTTTCATTAAATAACTCTGCTTTTAGCATTAAGTTTTCTATCATATTTATATAATCTTCTTCTGTTCTAACTAATTCCTCTACCATACTCATATTTTTTATATCATACCATCTTACTATGTATGATACTTTATTTTCTATTAATCCAAGAGAAATAGATGAGCATAATTCATAAAAAACATCTTTTCTTTCTATACTTATATCTTTTTCTGTCCTTAAATCTATAAAAAATGTAATTCTGTTTTGTATATCTGAGGAATATTTTTTGCTTAATATTTCATCATTTCTAGCACTTAATTTCCAATGTATATCTCTCATAGAGTCTCCATACTTATATTTATCAATCCATAATATTTCTGGTGGTTGATTCATTAATGATTCTGAATGCCTTCCTTCTTCTAATGGAAAGTATATATAATCATTACTTTGAACTTCACTCTTAAGTGGATATCCAGAAGGTAATATTAAAACTTCCTTATGAATTTGTATTTTTTTCTTCCTTTTAAATAATAAAAAGTAATCATACACTTTAATTTCTTTTATTTTTAAATCTAAAATCCCACAATATTTAGATTTTATCTGAAATTCCATTTTTGTTGTACTATTTGCAGGAACATATCCTTTTATAACTTTTACTGCAGACTTTAATACTTTATTATTGAAGTATTCTACCTTTATAGTAAAGCGTGTAATTGGAAGCAAGCTTTTATTAATTACTACTATACTCCCTTTAAAAATGTTTCCCTTTTTTACTTTTCTACTACTTACTTCTATTTCAGCATCTATATTTTTTTGAAAATACTTAGTTGTTAAAAAGAGAATTATAAATAAAATTAATACTGAGAAAACTAATAAAATTAATGTTTTCAATTTATGTCTTCCTGCTAAGTAAAAAGTAACTATAAGAAAGATAAAATATATTATTTTTCTCACTTAATCACTTCCTTTTAAATGATGGCATTTCTATATTCTTTAAAATTCCTTGTAAAATTTCCTCTTTATCAATTCCATCAATTCTTGCCTTTGCACTAGTTTGAACTCTATGTCTTGCTATTGCTGGAAATAAATCATACACCTCAGATGGAGATACAAAATCATTTCCCTTTAACCAAGCTGCTGCTTTCGAAATCTTTACAAGTGAAATAGTTCCTCTTGGGCTTACTCCAATATTTAGATACTCACTATTTCTAGTGGCAGTAATTAATCTTACAATATACTCATAAATAATATCATTTACAAAAACCTCTTCTACTTCTTTTTGCATCTTTACTAATATTTCTGAATTAGCAATAGGAGTTAATTTTTCTGTTCTCTTTCCTCCATCTAATTCCTTAGCCATTAACATCTCACTTTCAAAATCAGGATATCCCATAGTCATACAAACTAAAAATCTATCCATTTGTGCAGGGGGCAAAGGCTGAGTTCCTACAGTTCCTAAGGGATTTTGTGTTGCAATAACTAAAAATGGAAGAGGAACATCTCTAGTAACTCCATCCACTGTAACTTGTATTTCTTCCATAACCTCTAAAAGCGCAGATTGTGTCTTTGGAGATGTTCTATTAATTTCATCAGCTAAAAGAAGATTACAAAACACAGCTCCTGGTTGATAAACAAACTTCTCTGTTTCTCTTCTATATATAGAAAATCCAGTTAAGTCTGATGGAAGTACATCTGGTGTAAACTGTACTCTATTCCACTGTAGTCCCATTAATTTTGAAACTGCTAATGCTAAGGTTGTTTTCCCAACACCTGGTATATCTTCTAATAATATATGACCATTAGCTAATACAGCAGATACTAATTCAAAAATAAATGATTCCTTTCCTAAAATAACTTTATTTAATTGTGAGATCATTTCTTTTGCAATTTCTCTATTATTATCCATAGTCCTCCTTATTTTTATAAATTATTATCCTATTAGTTAATCTTATAGTTGCTAATAGAATTATTTAAATACCCTTTTTATATAGATTTTTATTTTTCCCGTTTATTATACTATGGTATGGAGTTAACATTATGTCAATATATAATTTACATTTTTTATATTTTTTCCCAAAAAGCCTATGTTTTTTAATGAATTTATATAAAAAATCCCAATACTAATTTTCTGTTACTAGAAAACCACAGCATTGGGATTTTTAGATTATGTTAATTATAATCTTTCTATTTAATTATTTCATATAATCTTCTGTTTCTGTCTTGAGTCCTTTTTTTTCTAATCTACCTTCTATAAATATTTTAACTATAGAATAGAATACTGCAAATAAAGGAACTCCAATAACCATTCCTACTATTCCTAATAGCTTACCTGCAACTAAAATTGAAAATAAAATCCAAAAGGCTGATATTCCAATAGTATCTCCTAATATCTTAGGACCTATTAAGTTTCCATCTAATTGTTGAATAAATAATATTATTAATAAGAACCATAAAGCTTGAATAGGTGAAACAAATAGAATAATTATAAAGGACGGTATCGCACCTATAAATGGCCCAAAGAATGGGATAATATTAGTTATCCCAACTATCACAGATACTAATACAGTATATGGCATCTTAAATATAGTTAATATAATAAAAGTTAATACTCCAATAATTAATGAATCTATTATTTTACCTATTAAAAATCTTCCAAAAGTATAGTTACTCTTATGTGCTAAGCTTATTAAGCTATTAGCATATCTTTCATTAAAAAGAGCAAAAGTTATTTTTTTAGTTAAAGCACATAGTTTCTCTTTATCAATTAACAAATATACAGATACTATAATACCTAATATTACGTTCCATATACTTGAAGCAATTTTTGCTACAATTCCTCCTAAAGCAGGAATTAAATTAGTAATAAATTTAATAATAGAATTTACTGAGTTATTAAAATGATCAATAAGAATATTTGAATATTGCTCTTCTATATGTAGATCCTTAATAATATCACTAAAAAACTCTGTAGTATTTGTTATATACATAGGTATATCGTTAACTAAACCAATAATACTATCAATAACCTGTGGTAATAAAAATCTTACTACCATTCCAACTATAAAAAAAGCAGTTATATATGAAAGTAAAATAGATAGTCCTTTTGTAGATTTTAATTTTATTTTCTTAATATATTTTGATTTAAAAATCTTATCATTATAAAATTCATAAAGAAAATTAATTATATATGCTATACAAAAACCAATAATAAATGGCTGTAATATAACAATTATTGAATTTAATTTATCAGTAAATATAGATACTTGTGATATTGCCAAATAAAATAAAATAACTGAAACTGCCACTAGGAAAGAATATATAGCTATAGTTGTATATTTGCTATTCCAATTTAATTTCATCTCTAACCTCACTTTTATATTTATTTTCTATATTATTATAATTCATTTTACATATAATTTTTATACTTTTTCTAAAATTCATTGTTTATTCATTATTTAATATAATATTTATAACTACATTAGATAAAAAATTGAGCTGTATAAAACAGCTCAAAATTTAAAATGTAGAATTAGTTCTTAATTCTTTCATTTTTCATTAATTCATTGTTTACTATATAAACAATAATAAACTTACTGCCATTACTATCATACCTAGTATTAATCCATATATGGATAAATGATGCTCTCCATATTCCTTAGCTGCTGGTAGCAATTCATCTAGTGATATAAATACCATTATACCTGCAACCATTGCAAATATTATTCCAAAAGATAAATCATTAAAGAAATTTCTTAATAACACATATCCAAATATGGCTCCAACTGGCTCTGCCATCCCTGATAAAAATGAATATATAAAAGCTTTCTTTTTATCTCCTGTGGCAAAATATATAGGAACTGATACAGATATTCCTTCTGGTATATTATGTATAGCTATTGCTATTGCTATTGGAATAGCAATTTTCATATCATTTAAAGCTGATACAAAGGTTGCTAACCCTTCCGGAAAATTATGTATAGCTATTGCTATTGCTGTAAAAACTCCTGTCCTTAATAATCCAAGTCTACTTTTTTCTTCCTCTGCTTCTTCTGATGGAATTAATCTTACTTCATGAGGGTTTTCCCTACTTGGAACAAATTTATCAATTATGGCTATTAATAACATCCCTAAAAAGAAAGATATAACAGTTATCCAATTACCTAGTTTTTCTCCCCTAGCTAATACTAGAGAATCCTTTGCCTTAACAAATATTTCTACCATGGAAACATATATCATAACGCCTGCTGAAAATCCTAGACTAACTGATAGGAATTTTTTATTTGTGCTTTTAGCTAAAAAAGCTATTAAACTTCCAATCCCTGTAGCAAGTCCAGCAAATAAAGTTATCAAAAAAGCTAATACTACATTATTCATGCATTCCCCCCTTAACCTTTGTATATTTAATATACTTTAATTTTACACTTATTTTCCTTATATTTCAAACATTAATATTTAAAGAAAGAGTTGACTAAATATAATAATCAACTCTTTTTTAGCTTGTATAAATTTTAAAATCAATTTATATAAAGTAACTATTTTATATTATTGACAACTTCTCCAACATGAATTAGAATTTCCATTTTCATTTGATGCAGTGCTTATATTGTTTGCATTACAAGATAAATTATTAATAGCTCTAGTTACATCTCTCAAAGCCTTATTATAGCCTGTCCTAAATCCATTATTAAATCCTTCTCTTGTACCCTTTTCAAATCCAGCATTAAAGCCTTCTCTAAAACCTTTTTGATACCCACATTTAAAGCCTTTTTGATATCCACATCTAAAACCTTTTTGATAAGCTGCTCTAGCTAATTCCTCTGATCTACTTAAGCCTCTTTCTAAACCAGCATTAAAACCTTCTCTTAATCCAGCTTCTCTCCCTTGTTGTTTTCCTCTAGAAAATCCCCTTATAAATCCTTGTTCTAATCCTTCTCTTAATCCCTTTTCATAACATTCCCTAGCATTAAGAACTCCACATGAATCATTATTATTTCCACATGAATCATTATTATTTCTGAATGAACCACTACTATTTCTAGAAGAACATCCATTATTACTTCCTAAACCCAAGTTTGTAGCATCTATGTCATTTAAATTACTACTACATCCATTATTAAATCTAGAATTTAATTCTTGAAAACTTAGTGATTCTAAGTCAGAAAAATTAAAGTCATCTAATCCATTCTCTGAATCAACATAATTTGTATTGGATGTTAATTCAGATTCATCATTTCCAAGTCTGCTTAAAATTTCTTCAAAATTTTCAGCATTATTTCCATAATTAGTGCCCATCTTTTTTATCTCCTTGTATATTCTTATAATAGACAATATATGCTACTATTCTTGCTTTTGTTAATATTTAAGATACTATAATTTAATCATTAAGTAGTGAATAAACTTCTCTAACTAAGTTTTTAACTCTCTCTGGAAGCCTAGATAATGCCTTTTCTCTTTTTCTTTCATCGTCTATTTGAGCTATTCTCATTACTTCTTGTTGAACTCCAGGGATACTATTAAATTCAGATACTATTCTATTAAATCTTTCTGAAAATCTAGGATCCTGCATTTTTGCTTGTAACTTCATTATTAAGTTATAATTATTCATCAAAACTTTGCTCCTAATATTATTTTAATTTATACTATTCATCTATAAATTTATTTGTGACCACAAAAAAAAGTCCGGACACAAATCTTATATTCCTTGCTCCGTCGCGAGCTCCAAGTCAACCTCATATAACATTTGTATCCTCTATACTGAAGTTAATTTTTGTTGAATTAATAAATAAAAAAATGCACCTATAAATGATAGATATATTTTGTCTAACATTTTTGGTGCAGTTATTAATTAATTTTAATTTAAAATTTTAAGGATGAAACTTGCTTAAACATATTAATTTCAGTTTCTGAATCTACTTCACTTAAAGTTTCATTCCAATCTTTATCAAAGTTTATTTTATAAATTTCTATATGTGATTTATCCTTTACAGGTGCCATTGCAACGTATTCTTTTCCACAAATAAGCTTTTGTTCTAATATTGCATATTCAATTCTTTTTCCATTTTCATCATTAAATGCCATTATTTTTTCACTCATATGTATACCCTCCTTTATTCTTCTATTTTTATTTTGCTTTCATTAAATAAATTTATACATATTTGTTAGATTTTAATTTAATTGTATTAAGTATTCTTGCATTTCTTTTATATTTTTACTATATTCATCTGATATATTTATTAATTCCTTTTTAAAAGCTTCATTTAAATCAGCTTCTTTTATGAGAAAATCTAAAATAGCTTTAAATCCCATTTCTGTTCCTTTAATTCCTGTTTGTAATATTTCCTTATCTGTATCAATATTCATTTCCTTAATACTATTAAATACTTCTACAAATTTTCCCCAAGTACCTTCATCTTTGGTAGGCTTTCCGCCTAAATTTTTTATTTCTTCTGTAATGGCAAATTTATTTTTCTCTGCTATCTTTAAGGTGTTATCTAGTAATTCGATTACTTTATAATCCTTTGCTTTTTCTAGAAGTTTTATAATTTGATTTTCTCCCATTATTACTCCTTCTAATTCTGAGTTTAATTCTTTTAAAACTTTATCTTTCATAATAAAAACACTCCTCTATGTTATTTTTAGAAACATAGAGGAGTTTATACATTTTTTATTTATTTTTTATTTATTTTTTTATTTATAAGTCATCTTCATCACAAACTGCTTCTTCTTGAATATTATGATTCATTATTATTTGAATTCTATCAATTCTCTTATCATCTAGCTTTAATAATTTTAACTTTAAATTACCAAGGCTAATTTCACAATCCTTTGTAGAAGTTGGTATTTCTCCAAGTCTTTCAATGAATAATCCTGCTATAGTATCTGCTACTTCAGACTCCAATTCAATATCTAAATAATTATTTATATCATCAATAGACATTAATCCACTTACTATATAATTATAATCATCTATTTTTTCTATATCTAGGTTATCATCATATTCGTCTAAGATTTCTCCCATAACTTCTTCTATGATATCTTCCATTGTAACTATCCCTGAAAAACCACCATATTCATCAATTAATATCGCAATGTAAGATTTTTTTTCTTTTAACTCTTTAAATAAATCATCAATATTCTTAGTCTCAATAAAGAAACATGGTTCTATTAATAAATCCCTTATTTTAACATTATCTATTCCCTTTTCAACTATACTTGCAAATAAATCCTTCATATGCAATATTCCTATAACATTGTCTATTTCATTTTCATAAACAGGTATTCTTGAAAAGTTCTCATCTAAAATGTCTTTAATGCAATCTCTTATATTTTCATTAACATCTAGTAAAAATGTTTCAGTTCTAGGTGTCATTATTTTTTTAGCTGTTGTGTCATCGAATTCAATAATTCCATCTATCATTTCTCTTTCTGATGGATTTATAGCTCCATTTTCTTCACCGATTTCTATTAAACTTCTAATTTCTTCTCTTGAAATTTGTTCTTCTATACCTTCAGTGTTAATTCTAATTATTTTCAAAATTATATTTGTTGAAAATGATAAAAACCATACAAAAGGCTTGGTTAATTTTGAAATAAAGTTTATTGGCTTTATATATGACATAGCTAGTTTTTCTGAATTTTGAAGTGCTATTCTTTTTGGCACTAACTCTCCTAAAACTAAAGTAATATAAGATATAGCAAGTGTTGTCAAAACTAATGCAATACTTTCTGAATAAGGAACATTTATATTCTTTAAGATATTTGCAAAACTATAGGATATTGATGTTGCTGCTGATGCAGATGCGAAGAATCCTGCAAATGTTATTCCAACTTGTATTGTTGATAAGAACTTATTTGGATCCTTTAATACATTTTTTAATAATTTTGCTTTTTTATTTCCTTCCTCAGCTAAAATATTTATCTTAGTTTTGTTTAATGACACTATGGCCATTTCAGCAGATGCAAAAAATGCATTAACAACTACTAAAATTAAAATTAAAATAAAACTACTCCCGGGACTTCCTTCCATTTACTCATTTCTCCTTATTTTTAATGTAATATTTTCATTTTATCACAGTTCATATTGTTGTTTCAAATTTGTATTTTTTATATAGTTCCTGAATTTTCTCAATATTAGTAATTATTCTCATATATATATTTATAATTACCTCTACCTCATTATAACGAGGTCTTACATAAACTAGTAAAAGCAAAAAAATCATTTTAAATTTATAAAATGATTTTTCTGTAATAAATTATTATTTATTATCTTTTTCCATTGCTTCTTTTAATGTGTGCCATGCTAAAACTGCACATTTTACTCTTGCTGGCATATTTGATATATTTTTAAGGACAATTGCATCTTCTAATTCTTCTAATTGCTCCTCATCATCTATCTCTCTTTTTATCATTCCAATAAAAGTTTCTACTAATTTTAAAGCTTCTTCTTTGCTTTTACCTTTAATTAAATCTATCATCATTGAAGTGGATGCTTGTGAAATAGCACAGCCTTGACCTGAAAATGCTAAATCTTCTATAATATCACCATTTAGTTTTATCTCTAAAGTGATTTCATCTCCACAACTTGGATTGTGTCCTCTTTCTGATAAATCTACTTTTTCTAATTTTCTTCTATTGTGCTTTGATGTACTATGCTCCATTATAAGAGTTGTATAAATTTCATTTAAGTCCATTAAACTTTACCTCCACTTTGAAAACATATCATATGTTTTTTTAATTGCTTCAACTAACCTATCAATATCTTCCTTAGTATTATAGAAGTAAATACTTGCTCTTGATGTTGCATTTATACCCATATATCTCATAAGAGGTTGTGCACAGTGATTTCCAGCTCTTATACAAACTCCAACTGTATCAAAAATTGAAGCTACATCATGTGGATGAACACCCTTTATTTCAAAGGATAGAACTCCTCCTCTTTTTTCAATATCTTTAGGTCCATATATCTTAACATAATCTAATTTACTTATTTCTTCTAAAGCATAAGACATTAACTCTTTTTCTATCTTTTCAACATTATCCATGCCTACTTCGTTTAAATAATCTATTGCCTTTGATAAACCTACAGCAGCTTCTACATTTTGAGTTCCTGCTTCAAACTTATATGGTAAAACATTGAAGGTAGTTTCTTGCTCATATACATATTCTACCATATCGCCGCCAAATAATACAGGTGGCATCTTTTCTAATAAATCTTTTTTACCATATAAAGCTCCAATTCCCATTGGTGCTAAAAGTTTATGTCCTGCTATAATTAGAAAATCTGCATTTATATCCCTTACATCAACTTTCATATGAGGAACGCTTTGTGCTCCATCTACTACTACTATAGCTCCTTTAGAATGTGCATATTCTGCTATTTTTTTAACAGGATTTATAGTTCCTAAAGCATTAGATACATGTGTTATACTAACTATTTTAGTCTTATCAGTAATTTTTGAATGAACTTCTTCTTCTGTTAATTCACCATTTTCGTCAGTATACATATATTTTAAAACTGCACCCTTTGCCTTAGCTACATTTTGCCATGGAATTAAATTAGAATGATGCTCTGCAATAGAAATTACAATTTCATCACCTTCATTTATAAAATTCATTCCATAAGACATAGCTAATAAATTAAAAGCTTCTGTTGCATTTTTAGTGAAAATTATTTCTTCAGGATATTGTGCATTTATAAATTTTCTTAATTTTTCTCTTGCTTCATCGTATGCCTCAGTAGCAAGGACGCTTAATTCATAAGCGCCTCTATGAGGGTTTGCATTTGTATTTTCATAATAATTTTTAATTGCATCTATAACAACTTTAGGCTTTTGTGTTGTTGCAGCACTATCTAAGTATGCTATTCTTTTCCCGTTCTTTTCTTTGCTTAAAGTAGGAAAATCTTTTAAAAACTCTCTATTATTCATTGTCTAAACATCCCTTTACAGCAGCTAAAATTTCATTTCTTGTTGCTTCATCTACTATCTTATCTATTATAGGATTGAATGCACCTTCAATTATTATTCTTCTTGCATCACTATAACTTAATCCTCTACTCATTAAATAAAACAATTTATTTTCATCTATTTTTCCTGAAGCAGCTGCGTGTTCCCCTGATACATCATCTTCCTCACATAATAATAATGGAAGTGCCTTTGCTTTTGCTTTTGGTGATAATAGCATACAGTACTCTTCTTCTGCTCCTGCACTCTTAGATGCTCCTCTTTTGAAATCTATAGTTCCTCTAAAGATTTTACTTGCTTCTCCCTTTAATGCACCTTTTGTTGTAATTTGAGATTTGCTTCTTATTCCTTTATGAGTAACTACATAATTCATATCAATTATTTTTTTATCTCCACCAAGATAAATTGAACTTAAATTACTTTCTGAACTATCTTCAATTAAATCTCCATGATAATTTGTAATGCTAACCTTTCCTCCTAAATCTATTGAAACAAAATCAACATTTCCATAACTATTAATATCTGAAAGATTTGAATCTATATTTACAGTGTTATTGTTTAATAAGTTTACTTTAACAACTTGTATATTACTGCTATTTTTACTGAAAATTTTACATACTCCATTACGATATCCGCTAACATCATCCATTGAGTTATATTTAATAATAATTTTTGCCTCTGAATCTTCTTCTGCCACTATTAAAATATTATCAACTAAAGTACTATTTTCCCTATCCATATTGAACTCTAAAATTATTGGTTCTTCAATCTTTGCTCTTTTATCTATACTAATAAGAAATCCTTTATTAAAATCAAATTCTCCTTGATTAACTAATTCTTCTGAAGCTCCATAAATAAATTTTTTATTTAATGGAAATACTTTTCCTTTTTTTAATTCTTCTATTGTAACGCCTTCAAAACCATTACCAGTTACTTTATAATTATTGAACTCTCCAATTTCAGGAGCTTCATAATCTTTTAATGTTACATCATTAACCTTTAACCAGCTTTTAGTTCTTACAGGAGTCTTATTAATGTTATTAAAACTTATACTATTATTCATTATCCTATGCTCCCTTCTAATTCAAGCTTAATTAAGTTATTCATTTCTACTGCGTATTCTAATGGTAATTCCTTTGATATAGGTTCTACGAATCCTCTTACTATCATTGCTTTAGCTTCTTCTTCGGAAATACCTCTACTCATTAAGTAGAATATAGCATCATCACTAATCTTACCGATTTTTGCTTCATGCCCTATTTCAACATCATCATTCATCAAATCTATAACTGGAATAGTGTCTGACTTAGAAATATTATCTAACATCAATGATTCACATGATACTACTGATTTAGAATTATGAGCATTTGCATTCACCTTAACTACACCTCTGTAAGTTGCATTTCCTCCACTTTTTGAAATGGATTTTGAATTAATTGTTGATGAAGTATTTGGTGCTGCATGAATTATTTTTGCTCCAGTATCTAAATTTTGTCCCTTACCAGCAAATGATACTCCAGTAAATTCTGCTCTTGCTCCTTCTCCTTTTAATATACTCATTGGATATAGCATAGAAATTCTTGAACCAAATGAACCTGATACCCATTCAATTCTACCATTCTTTTCAACTATTGCTCTCTTAGTATTTAGGTTAAGCATATTCTTAGACCAGTTTTCTATAGTACTGTATCTTAAAGTTGCTCCTTCTTTTACAAATAATTCAACACATCCAGCATGTAAATTAGTAACATTATACTTAGGTGCTGAACATCCTTCTATAAAGTGTAAGCTTGCTCCTTCTTCTACTATTATTAGCGTATGTTCAAATTGTCCTGCCCCTGGGGAATTTAATCTAAAATATGATTGTAGTGGTATATCTACATGTACTCCCTTAGGTACATAAACAAATGATCCACCTGACCAAACTGCTCCATGTAGAGCTGCAAATTTATGATCACTTGGAGCTACACATTTCATAAAGTACTTTTTAACTATATCTTCGTATTCTCTTACAGCAGTTTCCATATCAGTATAAACTACACCTTGTTTTACTAAGTCTTCTTTTATACTATGGTAAACAACTTCAGAGTCATATTGTGCTCCTACTCCAGCTAGTGATTTCTTTTCAGCTTCTGGAATACCTAAAAGGTCAAAGGTTTTTTTAATTTCTTCAGGAACTTCTTCCCAAGTACCATTTAGCTTAGATTTTGGTCTAACATATGTTACTATATTATCCATATCTAACTCATCTAAGGATGGTCCCCAAGTTGGTAATTTAATTTCATTATATATATCAAGAGATTTTAATCTAAAATCTTTCATCCATTCTGGTTCATTTTTTTCCTTAGAAATAGTTTCTACTATTTCTTTTGTTAAGCCTTTATCTGCTTTGAATTCAAATTTATCTTCATTTTTTACGTCGTAAATTCCTCTTTCTACATCTTCAACGTAAGTCTTCTTTTTAATTTCCAAAGTAAGTCACCTCCGTTTTACATAGCTTCTGCTTTAAAAGCTTCATATCCATTTTTTTGTATTTCATCTGCTAAACTAGCATCTCCAGTTTTAACTATCTTTCCGTTAACTAAAACATGAACATAGTCAGGATTTAATCCTTCAAGAATCTTATTGTTATGAGTTATTATTAAAACTCCATTTTCTTCATTAGCAAACATTTTAATACCTTCAGATACTATTCTAACTGCATCTACGTCTAATCCTGAATCTGTTTCATCTAATATAGCTAATTTAGGATTTAACATAAGCATTTGTAGTATTTCATTTTTTTTCTTTTCTCCACCTGAAAATCCTACATTTAAATATCTTTTTGCATACTCAGGATTCATCTTTAATTCCTTCATATTGTTCTTTAAGTCCTTATCAAACTTTAAGTATTTAATTAATTGACCTTCTTTTGCAATTTTTGCACTTCTTATAAAGTTTTCCACTGTTATTCCTGGAACCTCTTCAGGTGTTTGAAAAGATAAAAATAAGCCTTTCTTAGCTCTTTCATCAGTTTTAAGTTCTGTTATGTCTTCACCCTCAAAAGTAATTTCTCCTGATACTCTTTCATACTTTGGGTGAGCCATTAAAATGTTAGCTAGAGTAGATTTCCCTGCTCCATTTGGTCCCATAATTACATGAATTTCACCTTTATTAATCTTTAAATCAAGTCCTTTTAATATTTCTTTACCTTCTACAGCTGTTTTTAATCCATTTATATTTAATAAAATATCCTTCATTTTTACATCTCCTTGTTACAGTTATCATTTATTTCATTTAAATCTTATCATTTTAGTCTGAATTAACTATATCATACTAAATTACTAAGAATTAATCAACTTTTTTTTAAATTATTATAGTACATAATAGTCAATTATATATTATTAACTTATATTAGCTTTATATTGCTAATTTTTATTTCAATTTATACAAAAAAGGTGCAAATATCATATTTATTATTACTTTATAATAATCTTCTAATATAATTACTATAAAAAAAAAGAAACTCTTTCGAGTTTCTGAATAACTATATTTCTAGTAATTTAAATACCATTATATAAATATTTTCATGTTTATAACCTTCAGAAGATCTTTTATATTTCTTTAGCTAAAACATACCTCCTTAATCCACCATATTTAATCTTGTCTTTTTTGATTTCATATCCTAATTTTTTAAATGTATCAACACTATATTTATTATAGGGGGATGCTGTAGATGTTAATAATTTTACCTTATCATACTTTGCTATCTCCTCTATCTTTTTACATAATATTCTTTGAAGTCCATTTCCTCTATAATCACTTCTAACAACTGTAGATTCAACTTGTGCAACTTTAAGTAACAGTTCTCCTTGTAATCCTAAGTCATATCCGTAATTTCCCTTTTCATATCCTTTTTTCACATAAACAGCCATTGCAATTAAAGTATCTTCTTCATCTACATATCCAATTATTTTGCCTCCACTTTTTAGGTAGTTAATAAATTCCTCTCTTTCAGTGGGAGCATATAATTGCTTATCCTCTAATTCATTAATAATTACTTCTTGCAATTCAATTACTTCATCTATATTATTTAAATTTAAAATTTTGTACCTAGCATTAACTATGTTACCAGATTTATTTTTAAGCTTTAGTATCTCTTCCAATTTTACCCCTCCCTTTTTCATCTATATTATCATATTTAAATAATCTTAAAGTTGTTAATAAAAAGGATATAAATATTATATTCCTTGCGACCTCGCAAGCTCCAAGTCACACTCACATGATATTTACCTCATTTTATTCAGATTTATATAAAACTACTTTTCTAAGAATTCAAATATTGTATCTAGATATTTTTCTAGTATATCATTATTCTCTAAATATATTTCATGCTTTGCCTTATTAAATTTAATTAATTTTGCTTTATTACATCCTTTAATAAACTTATTTATTCCTCTAGCTCCTACTAAATCATCTCTTCCACTTTGAAATAGTATTACTTCAGCATTAATTTTATTTATATTTTTCTTTTTTAATATATTTTTAATAGCCTTTAGAGATTCATAAAGCCATCTATAAGATCCTCCACCTCGTTGCAACTTTCCATTTCCAACTATCTCTCTATAATAATATTCATATCTACTTTCGTTTGATGTAGATGCTAAAAAGAAATCATAAGTACTATCATAAGGCATATTACCTAAAATAAATTCATCTCCCTTTCCCCTTAGTAATTGAAATTTAGCTAAGGTACGTGCTAAAAAATTCGGAACTTTTCCCACAGATATTTGTAGCATAGGTGATGATAAAATAGCTTTCTTAAAATATTCAGGATATTTTTCAAGAAACATAATTCCAATTGCACCACCCATAGAATGGGAAAATAAAAATAACTCTTTTTTTTTATTTATTAATACCTCTTTATCTATGAATAACTTCAAGTCATTAACATAATAATTAAAATCTTCAACATTTATTTGTGTATTATTTTTCCCTAAACATCCTGATCTTCCATGGCCTCTATGCTCCATAATAAATGTAGAGTATCCTTCACTGGTAAAATAATATATTAATTCATAATATTTTTCTATACATTCTGTAAATCCATGTGAAATTACTATTCTTCCCTTTTCATTTTTCACTTTATATTTTTCAAAATATATTTTATTATTTTTCTCTCCTCTAAAATTCCCACAGGATTTTATATATGAAAGTTTTTTCTTAACATCACAAACAACATCTTCATCCATTCCAAAATTCATTATATACTTTTCATTTATCATTTGTTGTACCTCTTAAAATATGATACTTATTATATTTCCTCCTTTTATTAAATTTATTTATCTTTATATAAAAATAAAGAGCTGAAACAGCTCCTATACTAAGAATTTAATATAAAATTTTGAATTGCTAGTAATGCTTTTACATCTATATTTTCCTTTGAAGCAATAAGTTCTTTTGCCTCCTCTTTGTTAAGCATAATTACTTCTATATCTTCATCTTCTTCTAGATTTTCATTAGAAATAATTCCTTTACATGTACATTTCACTAAGGCTATGGACTCATCTGTCATTCCTACTGACACATAGACTTTCTCACTTGTTCCTTCCTTATCTATTTCTATAAGGTCTAAGCCTGTTTCTTCTTTAAGCTCTCTCTTTACAGCTTCCTCAAAGCCTTCATTGCCATCAACTAATCCAGCTGGTAATTCTATAACATAATCATTAATAGGTACTCTAAATTGCCTAATAACAACTAACTTCTTTTCCTCTATATGCTCTGCAATTATTACAACTGCATCTATTTTATCTTCTTCATTTTTAAAAAATTTATTTTCTAGGCTTTCTAAATCCTTTCTTGAGGCTATTGTCCAATTTTTTAAATTTCCTTTTTTATTAATATAGTCTGCACTATATAATGATAAAAACTTATTTTGGGATAATACTCTAATTTTTTTAACTCTACTCATTTTTTCATCTCCATTATAGCTATAGTTTAATTATACCTTTTACTTATATTTTACTTTTATTTTACAATTCATTCAACTTTATCACTAGTATTCCTTCTATTATTGTTTTAAAATTAATATATTATACTAATTTACACATTGGAGGATATTGAGTTTGAAAGAAATAAATAAAAAATTTAAAGAAAATCTTTTATTAGGAACATATTTACTTATTCTTTATTTTATTTTGTTAAATATCAAATGGGTAATGGTAGCTTTAGGTAGTATTATAGGTATTATTAGTCCTTTTATAACTGCTTTTGCTATGGCATTTGTATTAAATTTACCAATGAAGTTTTTTGAAGATAAAGTTTTTAATTTTTTAGACAAGGAAAAATCTAGCTTTGTTAGAGGTCTTAAAAGGCCCTTATCTATATTAGCCACATTTGTAACTGTAATAGGATTAATTGTAGCTTTAATTCTTTTTGTAGTTCCACAAATAGCTTCAAGTCTTTCTACATTACTTGATGCAGTACCTGGTTATATTGATTCATTTGAAAAATTATTAAACCAATATCTTTCTTCTACAGAGATATTACAAAATATTTATGATACCTTAATGAATACATGGCAAGAGCTATTAAAATATTTTGCTAATTTCCTAAGTACCTCATTAACTGGTATTTTAAATACCACAGTTTCTATAACTAGTGGATTTATAAACTTTATATTATCATTAGTATTAACTATATATATGTTAGCTAGTAAAGAAACTTTAATATATCAAATTAAAAAGATATTATATGCATTTTTAAACCATACTATTGTAGATAAAATTTTAAGTATAGGTAGGCTTACAAATACTACTTTTGCTAAATTTATTACTGGCCAATGTATTGAAGCAGTTATTTTAGGTGTTTTATGTTTCCTTGGAATGACTATTTTTAAAATGCCATATTCATTATTAGTAAGTGTTCTTATAGGGGTAACGGCTTTAATACCTGTCTTTGGAGCCTTTATAGGAACAATTCCAGCTGTATTCCTAATTCTTATAATAAACCCTATACAAGCCCTATGGTTTGTAGTATTTATTTTATGCTTACAACAATTTGAAGGAAATATTATTTATCCAAGGGTTGTAGGTAATTCTGTTGGACTTTCAGCAATATGGGTAATGCTTGCAATGTTAGTTGGTGGTAGTACTTTAGGATTAATTGGAATGTTAATTGGAATTCCTCTATTCAGTGTAGCTTACCAGCTTATTAAGGATTATACTAATAAAAGATTAAATAAAAAAGAAGTAAAAATTTAAGGAAGTGATTATTTCACTTCCTTAATTTCATGTATTTTATTAAGTATTTCAAAACATAATTTATGAGTTTCTAATGAATCCTCTATTGGCAGATTATCTTGATTGTGATCTTTGACAGCCTTTATAAATTCCTTAATTATAACTTCAAAGCCTCTTCTGTAAAGAATAGTATCCCAGTCATTAAATTTTAGTAACTTTTCAGTATTTTCCGACAATACATTAGAGTTAACTAAGTCTTTTACTATTACTTTTGTTCCTGAAGTATAGTACTCTAGCACTTCTTCATTTGCTCCACTTTCTCTATTCATCATAGCAATACAAGTAGTTTTATCATTTCCTAAAGTGACAATTAAATTATATAATAATCCATCCTTCTTTTTACCAGAAACATTTAATACTTCTAAATTATCTTTTGCTAAAAATCTAATTGTATCTAAAACATGTATAAAATCATCTAATACAAAAACAATTGGATCCTTAGGGCTATCTAGTCTATTTTTTTCTAATTTTATTATTGTTGGCAATCCCATATTTTCTAAATTAGAATACATAGGTGCAAATCTTCTATTAAATCCAACCATAAATATTTTATTCTTTGATTTAGCTAAATTTGATAATCTAACAGCATCTTCATAACTATAACTTATAGGTTTATCAACATATACATGAATATTATTATTTAATAATTTCTCGATTATTTCTGCATGACTTTCCGTGGCTGTATGAATAAATGCTGCTTCTATATTTTTATTTATTAATTCATCAACTGAAGCTACATATTCTGAAACTCTGTATTTCTCTGAGTAATACTTAAGCTTATTTATATTTCTAGTACAAAAAATTAATTCTACATCATCTAAAGATGTAACAACTGGTAAATATGCTTTTTCACAAATATTTCCTAATCCAATTATACCTATTTTCAAAACTTTCACCCCCAACTTTATTAAATTAAAGTGTCTAATTTATTTTTATTCTCATTAATTACTTCTATAAATTTTTCTGCTATTTCAGGATCAAATTGTATCCCTTTATATTTTCTAACTTCTTCTATTGCTTCATCATATGTCTTTCTAACATTATAAGGCCTATTTGAAGTCATAGCATCAAAGCTATCTACAACGCAAAGCACCCTAGCCAAATAAGGAATTTCATTTCCTTTTAAGTTCCTTGGATATCCTGTACCATTATATTTCTCATGGTGATGTAATATTATAGGTATAACAGCTTCTAAGGACTTTACTGGTCTAATAATTTCTATACCATCTTCAGGATGTTTTTTAAGTGTTTCCCATTCTTCGTCATTTAAAGGCATCCTTTTAGTTAAAATTTCCTTAGAAATATTGATCTTACCTATGTCATGCATATAAGCACTATAAATTAGTATTTTCTTATCTTTTTCATTTAATTTTAGTTTTTCAGCTAGCAATCTACTATAAAGAACAACTCTTTCAGAATGTCCATATGTATATCTATCCTTAGCATTTATTACACTAATTAATGTCTTAATAGATGCAACTAACTCTATATCTTCTTTATCTATATCTGCACTTATTTCATCTAATATAGATGTGTATGTTTCAACTCTATTTTTCATAAAGAACTTAGCTCTATATAATGCATCATCTGCACTTTTTATAAGGGTAACATCATCCTTTGCTTTATCTGGATAAACAGATATACCCATAGAAGCAGTTAAAACACCATTAGGCTGGTTTTCTTCACCTAAAAATTTAGTACTTTCTATAATTCTCCTAATTTTATCTGCTATAAGGACAGCTTCATCCTCAGTGGTATCAGGTAAAATAATTGCAAATTCTTCTCCACCATATCTAGCTGATATATCATTTTCTCTTAAATTTTCTCTCAATATTTTCCCTATAGTTTTTAAAACTTCATCTCCCATTTGATGTCCGTTTAAATCATTGTAATGCTTAAAATAATCTATATCAACAAATACCATAGAAACAGGTTTATTACTTTTCTTTGATAATGCTACTTTCTCTTTTAATTTATCATGAAAATACCTATGATTATAAACTTCAGTTAACCCATCCTTATTTACAAGTTCTTCTAATTTATTTATATGCTCTCCCTCAATCTTTACATAAAAACCTAATGGCCATGCAGTTAAAATAAATATTCCTGACAATATTAGATCATTTTGAAAAAATTCATTTACCCCTGGATTTTTAAAGCAAATAATATCCATAATTAATATTAGTGCTGATGAAATTACAGAAAATGTAATTCCACTTTTTAGGCCTAGTTGTATTGTGGAACTAGTTATTATAAATATAAATATATATTTATATTCACTTTTATAGCCTCCAGATATAATTATTGCTCCAAGAAATATTGCTACAAAAAATAAACCCTCTATAAATATAACCTTTCTATACTTATTTTTATTCATTTTTTCTTCTAATGAAAGTGCCCATAATAAATATATTGCTAATAAAAACAACCCTATACCAACTACTGCCAAAATCATAATTTGTTGATATATTAAATTATTCAATCCTTCAGTTTTTTTTAGCAAATATTGAAATATTATAATAGCTGTAAATAATAATGATGCTAATTTTACTATTGAAACCATATCATTTATTTCTTTTGATCTATTATTTTTCATGCCTACCATAGTCATCATCTCTTTCTATACCATATAAAGACCGGAAAAATCCGATCTTTATTTTTAATTATTATTCATCTCTTAAAGCTTTTGGCTCTTCTGGTTGATACATATACCATATACATGCTGAAGTTGATACTAGAGATGCAATTACTGTAGCAAAAGCTGCAACAGCCATTAATACTTTATTGTTTAATTTCTTCATTTTTCTTTCCCCCTATTAATTTAAAAATATTTATTAATAAAGAGTCTATTTTATTTACTACAATATGACCATATTTTGTTAAAGTAAAAACTTGCCATAATATACCTACATAAATACAAGAAGAATAAACTAACAATGAGTTAATATCCTTAATATAATAAATACTTATGTTTATAAACACTAAAATCATATAAATAGATACAATAATAATAGATCCCTTTTTTAATCTTTTTATTTTTTCCTTCTTTTTTATTCGTTTATTAGGACTATCTACTGGAGCTAATTTATAAATAATTATTATTGAAATAATATATATTAAAACCCCAGTTATAACTATATAGTTTCTATTCAAACTTATATTTTTTATTATATAGGCCGGAATAACAGAAATTATAGTTCCTGATAGTATACAATTCACCGAAGTACTTGCATGAGCCCCACCAGAAAACTTTCTCAAAATAGCACCTACAGAAGATATTATTAATGCTTCTACCATCACATTAAATAGCAATCCAACTATTGCTACTAATAATATGGAGCTTATCATTTGGAAAAAAGCAAATATACCATATTCAATAATACTTCTTTTGTCTTCGTCTAAGTTTAATTCTCTTTTTATATTATTAGACATATTTTTACTTAATACTTCTAAACTCATTAATCTCATAACTTCCTTCTTTTTTTATTAAACCTAAAAATTATATATATAATAATTGCAGTAATAATTAATGATGGAAAACCTAAAATATTTTTATAAACTGGATCTAATGATAATACTTCTAAATCAATATTCATTATATTAAGTATTAAAACATTTATTAATTCCGAAATTAATTGTATTAAGTATATAAAAATAATACTTTTTATCCCCTTTATAACATCTATCTTATTATAAAAGACTATTATTAGTAGTAGGCTAAACAATGATAAAATCATATGTACACCATAGCTTATAGGTAATAATCTAACTATATATATAATTAAAGAAAATATAATACTGGTAACTAAATATTTTTTCTTATCTATCTTTGTCTTAGAAAAAATGTAAACTGCAAATATAACTAAAAAACCTTCTGGTAATCCTCTTAGTATAAATTCTATTGGGCTTAATTGTAACATCTTATGTCTCCTTTTTTATAAATTGCTTAAATTGTTTTTATTAGTTAAGTTTATTTCTTTAACTGTGTTATATATGATAATAAATACAAATCCTCTTATAAATATATCCCCTAAACTAAGAACACTATATCCAACATCAAAAATATCAGTTAAAAATTTTAACTTAGTTGATGAATCTCCTAATCTATGGATATCTTCAATTTTAGAAAAAGAATCAATCTTTATATATCCAGTTAGATATGAAAGACTTGGAAATACTGGCATATATCCATTATTAGCAGAAATAGCTATGTCATTTAATAATCCTCCAATTACTACAAATATTGATCCTATAATTGCAGAAACATATTGTCTATAAGTAAATATAAGTGGTAAATAAGAACATAAATATATTGTTTTAAATAATCCTGCAAATTTAATTAAATTGTAGTTCTCACTAAAAATATTAGCTTGTACTATTAAATAAAGTAGTTCTATAACTATAACTGGATATATAGACCAATGTTTAAATAATGGCTTAATTTTTAATTTCTTTATTTTACAAAATATTAATGAAATAATTATTGTTTCTAACATAGTTAAGTATTCACCTTTTACT